>Ga0210406_10000034_pt1 | contig 213290 bp, 174 predicted proteins | sample IncBWC30MmetaG_FD_155454 | JGI IMG/M metagenome (GOLD analysis project Ga0210406, IMG submission 155454) | Forest soil microbial communities from Barre Woods Harvard Forest LTER site, Petersham, Massachusetts, United States - Inc-BW-C-30-M | ecosystem: Environmental > Terrestrial > Soil >... | reverse complement strand
GACGGAGTTATCGAGTGGTGCGACCGGCGTCTGCTGGCCCGCATTCATCGGCTCACCCTTGGCGTGCTACGCAAGCAGATTCAGCCGGTCACTCCGGCCCAACTCATGCGCTGGTTGCCACGCTGGCAGCATGTGGCGCCGGGGACGCAATTGAGTGGCGAGCGCGGTCTGCTGGAAGTCCTGCGGCAGCTTCAAGGCTTTGAAATTCCGGCGAATGCTTGGGAGAAGCAGATTCTGCCGCAGCGCATCAAGGACTACGATCCCAAGGATCTGGATCACTTGTGCCTAACTGGAGCTGTCGGCTGGGGCAGGCTCTCGCCGCATCCGGCCACACTTGAGGCTTCCGCGGAAAGCAATCGGCGTGTAGTTCCCACGAGCGTTGCGCCAGTCACGTTCTTTCTGCGCGATGAGTCCGATTGGATGACATCGGTCCGCTACCAGCAGCCAATCGCGATCGAGCGCTGCTTGAGCCCTGTGGCAAATGAAGTACTGGCATATCTGCAGTCGCGCGGCGCATCGTTCTTTGCCGACATCGTGCGCGGGACCGGCAAGTTGAAAGCTGAGGTCGAAACCGGCCTATGGGAACTGGTCGCTGCCGGTGTCGTCACCGCCGATGGCTTCGATAACCTGCGTGCCCTGGTCGCTCCCCGCCGCTCCGGAGCCGCCGGACGCGCTAGGCGTCCACGACACAGCGCGGGGCGCTGGACCATCATGCACGGCGAGCCTGCACGCGATCAAGCCGCCGCGCTCGAGGCCACGTGTCGCATGCTGCTGGACCGCTATGGCGTGGTCTTCCGCGAGCTGCTGGTGCGCGAGTCGGTCCTCCCAAAATGGCGCGAACTGCTGCTGACCTTCCGCCGCCTCGAAGACCGCGGCGAAGTGCGCGGCGGCAGATTCGTCTCCGGCTTTATCGGCGAACAGTTTGCGCTGCCCGAAGCGGTTGAATCCTTGCGGGCAATGCGCAATGTGCAGCCCGCGGGGGAGATGGTGACCGTATCCGCGGCTGATCCCTTGAACCTGGCTGGCATCATTGTGCCCGGCGAGCGCGTGCCGGCAATCTCTGGACATAACGTAAGCTTCCGCGACGGATCGCTCGTGGAAGAGGATGGCCCAAGTCCGGTGCTGCAAATTCTCGCGGCGCGCGAGAGCGCAGAAGCAATCCGGAGCGCGAGTGGCGACTGAGCAACACCGCGAGTCGTCCTCCGGTGAACCGCTGGTGGAAGATCTGGATTACTACATCGAGAACGGTCTGTATGTTTTCACCGAGCACTATCTGCTGAAGCGCGGCTATTGCTGCCAGTCAGCATGCCGTCATTGTCCGTATGGCTTTACGAGTGGGGATTCCTCAGACAAATAAAAAGGGGCGGCTATAGAGGCCGCCCTTGTGGTTCGTTGATAACGATCAATTCTTCGCGTCGCTCTTGGCAGAGGCGCCGACCTTAATGCTGTCCTTCACCTTCATGCCATTAGCATTTTCCTTCGCGATACGCAGCGCTTCTTTGCGGTCCTTCGCGGAGTTGGCAGTGCCGGTCAGTTCGATACCCTTGGCGCTTGAGCTGACGCTGATGCCCGAGAGACTCGGATTCGCCTGCAGAGCGGTTTGAATCTTGCTCTGAACATCGGAGCTCGCGTTCATGTCGCTCTGCGGCATTCCCGAAGCGGAACTCGAAGCACCGGACTGGCTGCCGGTCGAGGGATTCGCGCTCTTATCGGTGGATGGCGTTGCGGAGCTGGATGGATTCGCGCTCTGGTCGGTTGCGGAGCTGGAAGAAGAGGGTGAAGTCGCGCTTCCTGAAGTCGCGGGCGAAGTGCTCTGCGAGCTGCTGGAAGACGACGGAGCCGAGCTTGACGACGGACTTGACTGATCGCCGCTGCTGGAGCTCGGTGCAGTTGACGTCGAGGACGAAGAGGACGGAGCCTGGCTACTGGAAGGTAACTGGTCTGAACTCTGCGGCTGTGCTGACGTTGGATTCTGCGACTGGCTTTGGGCAGCAGATGGAGATTGCTGTTGGTCCGGGAAGGTCTTCGGAGTTGTTTGAGTCTGGGATGCGGTGCCTTGGGCGAACGCGAATCCAGCGCTCATCGCGACTACCATTCCGAGCCGATAAAGGTTCTTCTTCATTTTAATTCCTCCTGCTGATGTGTGAGTGATTAATGCCTGCTTAAAACGAAGTGCGCTCACTGGGCGCCCAACAGACAGAGATTAACTACAGCAGGCCTACGGGTCGCAGTGAGTGAGATGGCTGCGCACAACCTGCGGTTGACTCGGATCCAGAATTTTCGAGAGTTGCTGAGTCAGCTCTCGAGCCACTCTGTTGCCGATCCAGGAAGAACATAAGAGGACCTTAGTCCTTTGGAGGATTCCTGAAAGTGCCTGAAGACATTGCGGTTGGTGTGATCTCTGACACACACGGGCTGCTCCGCCCCGAGGCCTTAGACAAGTTGCGTGGAGTGGATGCTATTGTGCATGCCGGCGATATTGGTGATCCCGAAATTCTCGGGCAGCTGCGCAAAATTGCGCCTCTGACCGCTGTCAGAGGGAACATTGATACATCAGCACGGGGCAGTACTCTACCCGAAACGAAGGTGTTGGAAATCGGGGGCGTGAGTCTCTATGTCTTGCACAACGTGCAGGAACTCGATCTCGATCCAGCCGCGGCAGGATTTGCAGCTGTAATCTTCGGCCACTCTCACAAGCCGCTAATCGACTGGCGAAAGGGTGTTCTGTTTTTCAATCCCGGAAGCGCCGGACCAAAGCGGTTTAGTCTGCCTATTTCTTTGGGCAGATTGAGGCTCCGAAATGGAAAAGTGAAAGCGGAGTTGATTGAGTTAAAAGGATGAATGCTCAGAATTCTTTTACCTGTCATCCCGAGCCCCTCTTTTGGGCGAAGGATCTCCGGGAATGCGTCGGACCTATTTTGCTCTTTCGCGGCACTTTCACCATGCAGCCAAGATTCTTGGCCAAAGAGCCTGGATGGCGCGTTCAAGACCTACACATCTCGGGAGATCCTTCGTCCAAAAGAGCGGCTCAGGATGACAGGCTTTACAAGCACGCAGCCACAACAGAATAAAGGCGCGTTCACAGAGACGCAGCATGCTGCGTCTCTACAAACATGATTAATCCACGCGAATTGTTCCCGAACCGGTACTCACTTGCAGCAGAGTGCCGCCGCCATTCACCGTTCCTTCGATGTGGTTCTTTTTCAGGACACCTTGCATGGTTACCGGAGGACGGACTTTGACATTACCCGAGCTACTCTCAGCGTTGATGTTGAACTTCGCATCGGGAGGCAGCTTCACTTCGACTTCACCGGAGCCAGTGTGAATGCGCCAGTCGGAGGCCATCTTGCCCTGAACGTCCACATTGCCGCTGCCGGCGCCAGCCTCCAGGCCACCGGACACGTTGCGCAGATGAATGTTGCCGGATCCGGTTTCGGCGCGAACCGAGCCCGAAGCGGTCTGCTCGAATGTGATATCGCCCGATCCGGCCCGCGCATCAAAGCCTCCCGCAATGCCGGTCGCAACGGTGTTTCCGCTGCCAGTTTCGGCGTAGGTGCGACCCTGCACGTTCTTGACCTCGATGTTTCCGGAGCCTGCGTTGGCGCGCACCTCGGAACCGATGCCGCTAATTATTACATTGCCGGAACCGGTGTTTGCGCGCACCGGTCCATTCACGTCGCTGACGCGCTGATCGCCTGAGCCGGTATGTGATTGGACCGATGTGTCCTTGGGCACGGTCACGTCGTAGCTGATGGAGACGTTGCGCAAAGCCTGATCCTGAATTCGGCCGATGCGGATACTGTTCCCAGTCTGGTCAATCGGCGGGTTCTCATCAAGGCGCTTTACTCGCTCCTCAGCAGACACACCGCCAGAATTGAACCACGAATTGCCGGCGCTGATGTGGCCAATTACGATCACGGAGCTGGAATCGCCGGCATGCACGGTAATGTTTCCGGAGCCGCTCTGGACATCAAGATCGACGTGCCCGCTGACCTTTAACGTCCGTTCGAATTGACCTCGCACTTCCGCATATGCCGCGGAACTGAACGCTAAAACAACCGCTACTGTCGAGATTTGCAGTTTCTTATTCATATGTTTCACATTGCCTCGCAACCACTGCCAAGATTGGACTGCAAAACCGCGCTTTGGTGAGCGAATAGGGCGCGAACGAAAAGACCGCAGATTGCATCTGCGGTCCGTTTCAGGAAATCTACTGCAATATGACCTTGTCTTCCTTTTTGAGGCCGGCCAGCAGTTCGGTTTTCGCGCCATTAGAGATGCCGACTGTAACTGGAACTTTTCGCTTGCCGTCCTTGCCCTTCGGATCCGGGACTTCGACCTGCGCTTTCTTGTCCTTGTCGTAGATGATCGAATTTTCGGGAATGATCAGCACGCCTTTGTGCTCTTCCAGAATGACCTCAGCATTTGCGGTCATGAGGGCTTTCAGCTCGCCACCGGAGTTGTCGATCGAAACTCGCACCTGGAACGTAGTTACGTTGTCTTTTTCGACGCCCATGGGAGCGATCTTCGTGACTTTGCCGGTGAAGCTCTTGTCCTTGAATGACTCAACTTTGATGCGCGCGGGCTGCCCGAGATAGACTTTGCCGATATCGCTTTCGTCTACCTTGCCATCGACGTAAACCTGCTTCATGTCGCCAAGGGTCATCACCAGAGTTGCCGAAGAGCCCAATACCAGAATGGAACTGATAGCATCGCCAACCTCTACATCACGGGAAAGAATAACGCCGTCGATTGGCGCGACAATGGTCGCGTAATTCAGCTGCTCGGAAGTGCGCGAGAGAGTTGCTTTGTATTGCGTCACCTGAGCTTGCGCCTGCTTTACCTTTGCCTGACTCACGATCAATTGCGCGCGCGCGATGTCCCGCTTGTTCACTGCCATCTCATAGTTGCGCTGGGCATCATCGAGCGCCGATGTCGAGACTACTCCTTCGGACGCCATGCTCTTGGCTCGTTCATACGCCCGTTGCAAAGTGGGAACATCCACGCCGGCGGCGTCGACCTTGCCGCGCTCCACATCAGCTTCAGCAGCGCGAAAATTGGCTTCAGCCGCGCTGAGCTGGGCTTCGTCGCCCCGGACCTGAGCCTGCAGCTCCTCTTTGTCGAGCTCAGCAAGGATCTGGCCCTGCTTCACTCGGTCCCCAGCATCAACCAGCAATTTCTTCACAATGCCACTGGCTTTGGACTTCACCTCGACCTTGGTAATCGGCTGCACTTTGCCAGTCGCAACTACACTCTTGGCGAGGTCTCCTTGCTCGACGGTCGCGATCTTTGTGGGGTCAATTTTGGTACTGCCGCTGGTCGCCTTGGTGACCACCCCCCCGATCAGCAGCAGAACAAATACTGCGCTTCCGATCCACCAAATGCGCCGTTTCCTCTTCTTATGATTAGAATTGCCGTTCGCCACTTATTCCTCCACCCCGTTGTTCATGGCTTCATACGCGCGTAATCAGCCGCGAGTTCCTCAATATTTTCCAATGATTTAAGAGTGCCCGCGCGGACACACAAAGGCAATGCACCTTAGACCTGAAAATGGCTGAAATGTAAGCACTCGGCCAAGAAATTAACTTTAAGGTTTCCTTGAAATTGCAGGTTACGGTTCTTCGCGAGCTCCAAACCACTACAGGCCATTGTAGGCCAAGGCTAAGTACCTGCCGATGCTAGACTAAGCAACGATGGCGCCTCTGGTGCTCCTCCGCATTCTGGTGGTCGTGCTGCTGGTGGCCTTGAACGCTTTCTTTGTGGCTGCCGAGTTCGCCATCGTGAGCCTTCGCGATACCCGGATCCAGCAGCTTATCGATGCCCGCCGCACTGGCGCGCGGACGGTCCAGCGCCTGCAGCAGCGTCTCGATGACTTCCTGCCGGCGGTGCAGTTCGGAGTTACGCTCGCCAGCCTGGCACTGGGCTGGATTGGCGAGCCTGTTGTGGCCCATCTCCTTCTGCAACCTCTGGCAGGACTGCCACACGCCGCCGCCTACGCTCATACTGGCGCCGTGGTGATTGCGTTCGTACTGATCACCTACCTCCACGTAATTCTGGGTGAACTGGTGCCTAAATCTTTGGCGCTACAGCGGGTTGAACAGGTAGCTCTCTCCGTCGCAGGCCCGATGGACGTGTTCATCACAATCTCGCGTCCGCTGCTGCACCTGATGACGCGGTCGGCCAACGCTGTGCTCAAGCTCTTCGGCTCGCGCTTAATGCGGGAAGGTGGAATGCACTCGCCGGAGGAGCTGAAGCTGATTCTGACCTCCAGCCGCCGGCTTGGCCTGTTGCCGCCGCTACAAGAAGAGATCATGCACCGTGCTCTCGAGCTCGAAAACATGACGGTGCGAGAAATCCTCGTACCTCGGCAAAACATGTTCTCTTTGCCTGCCGATATGACGCTGGAAGATGCGATGGCGCGTGTCGTCGAGGATCAGCACTCACGGATCCCGATATACGATCCCGCATTGGGCAAAGAGCATATCGTCGGAGTGCTCTACTCAAAAGACCTCTCACGGTTCATGCACCTGCGGATTTCGGCACGCGCGCGCCCACTTCCGCCGGAAGTTACGCTGCGGGTGCGCCACATCATGCGCGATGTGCTAGTGGTTCCCGAAACGAAACCAGTGCTCGATCTACTGGCTGAGTTTCGCCAGCGCAAGCGCCATCTTGCTATCGTCGTGGACGAGTATGGGACGACAGTCGGTCTGGTCACGGTTGAGGATGCGCTGGAACAGGTCGTGGGCGAGATTGAAGACGAGTTTGACGTTACCGTCCAACCGCATTTGCTGGACACGGGCGCTTTGGTTCTGGAGGGCGGAGCCAATGCTCGCGATCTGGAATCTCACCTGCACATCCGCCTTCCACGCGACGAAGGCTTCGAGACCCTGGGCGGCTTCATCATGTGGCGACTGGGACGTTTGCCGCAAACTGGGGATTCAGTCGAGTTTGAAGGCCGTCGCTATACCGTGCTACAGATGCATGAGCGTCGCGTGGTGCAGGTAAAGGTTGAGGTCGTCAGCACGCCAGAACCTCAGGTGGAAGAACAACCCTCTCTCTTCAATGAACCCTAAACCAGCGTCCGCAGAGAGCCCCGCGTGATTCGTCTGATTGGGTCGCGCCTCCTGTACACGTTGCCTGTGCTCTGGCTTGTTGTGTCGGTCGTCTTTTTGCTGATTCACCTGGTGCCGGGCGATCCTATTCTGGCCACGCTCGGCGAAGGAGCCGCGAGTGCCGACGTGCAAGCGGCGCACCACGCTTACGGGCTCGATCAGCCCATAGGCAAGCAATATCTGCAGTACTGGAACGGCGTGCTGCATGGCCGCCTGGGGCAGTCGATTCGCCTGAATCAGGATGTCGGACGAGTGATCTGGGAGCGTTACCCGTACACTCTCCGCCTCACGATTGCGGCTCTGGTTGTGGCTCTTCTTCTATCGATCCCCGCTGGAGTCCGGTCGGCGCAACGACGCGACCTCTGGGATGACCGCCTGCTCAGCGCTGTGAGCTTGTTCGGATTATCGTTTCCTAATTTCGCTCTCGGACCCATTTTGATCCTGTTCTTTGCCATAAAACTCGGACTGCTTCCCGTTTCTGGAGCAGGCACGTGGGAGCACTTGGTGCTGCCCGCGTTCACCCTGGGCGGAGCGTTAGCTGCGATCCTCACACGCATGGTGCGCACTGCCATGCTTGAAGAGCTGAGCCAGGACTACATCCGCACCGCGCGCGCAAAAGGCCTAAGCGAAGGCAAGGTGGTGTACAAGCACGCCTTGCGGAATGCCATGATTCCCGTACTCACCGTTGTGGGACTGCAATTCGGTTCGCTCCTCGCCGGCGCCATCGTAACTGAGACGATCTTCTCCTGGCCCGGAATCGGACGCCTGACCATTAGTGCAATCAGCAACCGCGATTACTTTCTTGTGCAGGGCTGCATACTCGCGATTGGACTTACCTATATCGCAGTAAACCTGCTGACTGACGTGCTGTATGCGGTAGTGAATCCGCGCATTCGACAGTAACTTCGCGATTATCATTTGCGGAAAGTCATTATCAACATCATTCCTACTCGCTTCATGAATTCAACGCTGCGCAGCCATGCTGGAGCTATATGAAATCGATGGGATTCTTCCCTCAGGCCTTGGCGCTGGACCATATTTAATAACTGATTGCGAGTAAGCTGATGAGCCTGATGGCTCAGATAGGAGTCAGATCCCGTCAAATGGTCAAGCGCTGAAAATCGGTGAAAGATCCGGGGATGACGAAAAATGAACTTTTCAATCGCTCGGAGCCAACTCTGACGATTCGGAACCGAGACCACCAAGATTCCGCCGGTCGCTGTTCGAGCGCAGAGACGGAACAATAAGGAGTCGATGCCCGGAACAAACTCGAGCACCGAGAGGCATATGACGATGTCGTAGGTCTCTCGCTCGTAATTGCCTTGACCAGAACTACTCTGAAGCCATTCCAGATTCACGTGTTTGCCGAAGCCGGACAGTTGCTCGTGTGCGGCATCGATCATGGCTTTGGAATGATCCACGCCCGTGACCTGCAAGCCGAGATTGGCGGCATCCTTAAGAAGGACGCCGATGCCACAGCCGAAGTCGAGGACCTTAATCGTTCCTACAGGGCGACTAAGTCTGAGCACCTGCTGTTGAATAATCTTGCTTATGAGTTGCTGCCGTTGTCGATACGTTGGACTCTGATACCGATCGGCCCACGCTGCCGCCTGCCTGTCGAAGAAGGAGCGGGCCAGGGTATCAGACTGGGAACTCAACACGGTGAGCAACTCCAGTCCGGCAGAGCTGCGCCAATAAGCGCCGGCAATCGATGTGGCCTGAATCGCGCATCGAAGTAATCGAAATGTACGCAGTCAACGGTCATTGAGTCAGCAGTATGTGGTGGGCCCTCGGAATTGCGATTTGGTTGTTGCTCTTTTTCGTCGTACTTTCACTCTGCCGTGCCGCTGCGGAAGCCGATCGCAAGATAGCTCACTTGAGGAATACAACGACTACTGCATCACGGCGGAAGAAGGCTGCCTAACATCCACTCCGACGCCGCACTTCAGGCCTGCTTCGAATCGTCGTAGTAGCCCTTCGCGAGCTGCGGATAATAACCGTAGTAATACGATCCAGCTGAGCGTGAACTGACGCCATTTACAACAATCCCCAGCACTGGCGTGCTTGCCTGATTCAACAAGTCACAACTGCGAGCAAGAGCATCGTGTGATGTTTGCCCTGAGCGGATCACGACGAGTACAGAATCAGCCTGACTGGAAAGACGCACCGCATCTGTGACCGCCAGCATCGGAGGGGTGTCGAGGATCACATAGTCGTAGCCTGCCCGCCACGACTGCATTAGTTCCCGCATCTTCGCCGAACCGAGCATCTCCGCAGTCATCGATTGCGACGACCCGGCAGGTATGATCGACAAATTGGCGATCCGCTCTAGTTGCTGGATTGCACCCTCTTCGTCAACTGCATCTGATAGAACTTCGGCGAGGCCTGACGTATTCGCGATTCCAAATTCCCGATGCAGGCCAGGCTTCCGAAGATCAGCATCCACCAGCAGCACACGCTTCCCCTGCTGCGCAATGACGACGGCTGCATTGGCCGCTGTCATAGTCTTTCCCTCGCCGGGAAGTGGACTTGAGACCAGCAGCGTTTTCAACTCGGGCGAGGCGAGCAAGATCGAGGTTCCGAGCGCGCGATAAGCTTCCGCAGTTGCGGAGCGAGGTTCAGTCAAACAGACGACCTGTGTTGCGTTATCCACGTGAGAACTGAGCAGTCTCGCTGTTGGATGGTGCTGCGGAATGATCGCCAATGACGGCATGGCCGTGAATGATTCGACTTCCGCAGGGTCGCGAAGGGCCCGATTCATGCCTTCCCGGAGTCCAATTGCGGCAGCGCTCAGCAGGAATGCGATGAAGAGACCAACATAACCAGCTCGCGCGAGATTGGGCGACACGGGAAGACCCTTTGGCTGCGCAGGATCTATCAGGCGAATATTGCTCGAGCGCAGGCCCGCCGCGACACCTGCCTCCTTCATGCGTTCTTCAAGATTGTCGTACAGCTGACGATTGGCATCGGATTCCCGTTTGAGTAACCCGTATTGAATCGTGCTTTCCTTCAACCGGTTAGCCTCGGCCTTTTGTGTTTCGAATGCCGAACGAAGCTTCTGCTCACGCCGCATGGAAACCTGATATTCGAGGTCTGCTCGATCCCGCAATCTCTTAAGCTCAGTTTGAATACTTGCGTCCATCGCCCGGATGCGATTAGTCAATTCGAGTACTTTCGGATGGTTTGGTCCGTAAGTGGTCGTGGCCTGTGCGTATTCGTTCTTGAGGTCTGCTTCCCGTACGTATAGATTTTCCAGCGCTTCTCCGCTCTTGCCTGCCGGAAGCCGATCGAGACTGCCGGCTGCGATCGCCTGGTAAGCAGCCTCTTTTTCCATGCGATCTTCTTCCGCAGCGGTGACTTGCTTGTTCAGGTCGTCAAGTTTGGCAGTGACTACATTCTGCGTCTCGTCGACCATTACGATGTTGTGTTCACGCTCATAGGCGACCAGCTTCTGTTGCGACTCCTCGACTTTCGTGCGGAGTTCGCTGAGTTGTGCGGAGAGGAATTTAGCTGCGCGGTTCGCGGACTCATAGCGCGAACGGATGTTGTCGTCGATAAAAGCATCGACGAGCGTATTCACGATCATTGCGTTCAGCGTGCGGTCTCGCCCGGTGAAGCTCAATTCGACCACTCGCGTATTCTTGATCGGCTTTACTGAGAGTCCAAACCGGAGAGCTTCCACCGCGGTAGTCTCTGAATCTGATGCATCCCGAAGGGAAGGGAACTCGCGATTGGCGTCCCGCATGAACTCAGCGTTATGGTCAAGGCCGAGCTTGCGAACTACACCCAGAGCCAGGCTCCGGCTTTCAAGAATACGGATCTGCGTTTCCAGACTCACGCTGTAATCGTCCGTATCGCCAAGAGCAGAGGCAAAGCTCTTGTTGAGTGGGATACTCGTATTGCTGTCGCGGTCGATAGCGATATTTGCAGTGGCGCGATAGAGGCGTGGCTGCCGCAGCGCATACAGAAAACTTACGGATAACGTTAGCGCAAGGCACGCTGTTATGATCCAGACATGTTTGTGCAGCAAGCGAACAATGCGCTGTACTGGATTCGATGGAGTAAGACGAGCAGAAGCCCGATAGCTGCGTTCGCGGAGAGGCGAGTCTTGAGTGGAAACCTCAGTCGAAGTCCACTTTATTAGCCCGCGCGAGTCCATGGCGGTGTAGTTCCCTTAGTGGAAGTGCACTCACCTCGAATAGGACGCAAATGGAACGCGGAACTACACCCACATAGGTCCTAGATTCCGAGGACCGAAAAGGTACGCTTATCGCTGGATTTATTCAAGTGCGGATTTTTGAGGGCATTAGCATTCTTGTAGAGACGCAGCATGCTGCAGGGCTGTCCAAATTAGTCTTGGGGAAGGGCACCGGCTTCAGCCGTGCCGTTTGAAGTTTCGGATTGATCAGGCTTTAGCCGCTGGGGTTGTGTTTCTCGACGGAGTTAGCTATTTAGGTTTCGGGTAACCGATTTAAGGTTTTCGGTCACGAAGCGGAATCCACCGCAGCGGCTAAAGCCGGATCGATCATGGATTCCGTCCCGGCACGGCTAAAGCCGATGCCCCTCCCTAAATCGCTAAATTCCTAATTTGGACAAGCCTACAGCGTGCTGCGTCTCTACCTCGCTGATGGCGCGCGCTATCAACCCGGAAGTATCAATTCATCCAGCTCCAGGAATTGACGTAACACTGGGTCATCGCTCTCGCTCATGCCCTTCATCGTCCCGAAGTAGAGCGCTCTGCCTTCATGCAGGAAGAGGACGCGGTCGGCCAGCTTGTGCGCCAAACGCATATCGTGCGTGACTACGATGCTCGTGAGTTTCAACTGGAACTTGAGCTTCTTGATCAAGTCGCCGAGAAGTTGTGCCATTAGCGGATCGACCATCGTAGTGGGCTCGTCGTAGAGAATGCATTCGGGTTGAGCGGCGAGAGCGCGAGCGATAGCCACCGAGCGCTTCATACCGGTGGAGAGATCCGAAGGCAGAAGATCGCGCATGGCCTTGACTCCCACCATCTCAAGCAGGCCATCGACCACCTGAAAGATCTGCTCTTCGTTTAGGTCGCGGCGCTCGCGCAGTGGAAATGCCACATTTTCGCCGACCGACAACGAGTCGAACAGCGCTCCATTTTGGAAGACCATCGTCACTTTCTTACGGATTCGTTCCAAATTGGGCTCGTCCATATGGGTGATGTCTTCTCCCGCGACGATCACTTCTCCGCTGTCCGCTTTCAGAAATCCCATGATGAGTTGGAGCGAAACCGACTTGCCGACGCCGCTGCGACCCAGGATGCACATGGTTTGCCCGGGCGGAACGTCGAAGTTGACATGATGCAGCACCACGTTTGACCCAAAGGCCTTGCAAACGTCTCTGAACTCAATATAAGGATGCCCTTCCTGCGGGCTGCCGTTCGAGTCTGCGAGATGGTGTCCGTTGCTAGACATGCATGATCTTGGCGAGCGCGCGAGCGCGCTCCAGGTCCTCGGGCGTGTTGACGTTCAAAAACGTCTCCGGAGCAAAGCCGTTGGCGATCAGTTGATCTTCTTCAATGATGCGCGTACTGAGCCGTTCTAACAAGCGATGAATTGATGATTCCCGGCTCGTCAGCGCTCGCTCAACCTCGGGTAGTAAATCGCGATGGTAGACGGCACATAGCGGTTGAAGCCGCGATTTCACTCGGGGAACGATCGCTGCCTCAGACGCATCGGCCTGAAAATGTACGAGCCAGATGAGCATCTCCGAGGTGATCAGCGGCAAGTCAACAGCGAGAACTAGATTCCAGTCGGTGGCGGAATGACTCAGCGCCGCATGAATGCCGGCCAGGGGGCCGAGCCCGGACTCTTTGTCGAGGAGGACTGTCACGGGCAAATTGTTTGCCTTAACCGCGCCTACGACGAAGACGTCCTCAGAGACGCGCTTCATCTGTTCGATGGCATGAGTAAGCAATGTACCCGCGCCCCATGGAATCTGGGCCTTATCGCGCCCCATACGACTGCTGGCGCCACCGGCTAGAACGAATCCACTAGGGTGCGTTCGGACTGTGCTCGACTCACGAGCCATACCTTCAGGAAGATACCTGAAGCCGGCGTAGAACAGGCCTTTAGAGCGGGTAAGCGGAGGTTTTCATGCTAAGATTCAGCTACTTTCCCCACCTGTACCGGGCCTCATGGAACTCCGCCGACAACTCAGGATTGCCTTCATCTTCCTTTTCATCGTTCTGGCGATCAGCGTAACCGGATACCGGCTTCTGGGCGGCCCCTCGGTCACACTTCTCGACGCGCTTTACATGGCGATCATCACGTTGTCGAGCGTCGGCTACACCGAGATCGTCGACACCTCCCACAACCCGATGCTCCGGGCATTCAACATCTTCGTGATCGTTTTCGGTGTGATGATCATGTTGTATGTGTTCTCGGTGGTGACCGCTTTCCTGGTGGAAGGCCAGATTACTGATTTTTTCTGGAGACGTAAGATGCTCAAGCGTATCAGCGAGCTGAAGGATCATTACATCGTCTGCGGACTGGGCGACACCGGCCGACATGCAGTCGAAGAATTGGCAAGAACTCACGCGCCCTATGTTGTGATTGAGAGCAATGAAGATCACATCAAGCGGATCGTAAACGACGAGAGCGGCTTCTACCGCGAGATGTTGTACGTAGTGGGTGACGCCACCGACGCCGATATGCTGGATCAGCTTGGTATTGATCGCGCCAAGGGCATGATCACCACGCTGGCCTCGGACAAAGAAAACCTCATCATCACGGTGCTGGCAAGACAAAAGAATCCTGACCTGCGTATTGTCGCGCGCTGCATCGATCAGAAGTTTGCTGAACGGCTGACCAAGGCCGGAGCCGACTCCACCGTTTCGCCGAACCAGATTGGCGGGATGCGGATCGCCAGCGAGGTGCTTCGTCCTCACGTGGTGAACTTCCTCGACCTCATGCTCAAGGACAAAAGCCGCACGTTGCGCATTGAGGAGATCGAAATCCCCGAGCACTCAACCTGGATTGGTAAGCCAGTCGCGGATCTGCATCTGCGGGGCAGCTATAACCTGTTGCCGCTTGCAATTAAGGATGCATACCACGACGGCAAGAAACATGGCTTCTGGGTAAATCCTCCGGAGAACATTACCTGCCATGCGGGACTGGTGCTGATCGTGCTTGGTGATGCCAAGGACGTCTGCAGCGCGCGGGAGCATGCCGCCAGCCTCGTCCGGTTTGTCACCACCTAGCTCTTTGTTAGATTAGTAGGATATTTCCATGACGTGGACCGAAACATTTCACTGCGAGATCTGCGGCAAGCAGAAAGGCAGTGTTGACCACTGGTGGCTTGCCTGGACCGAGCGTTATCGGCCATTCGAGGACTTCTCCCGAACGCCCGCTGTTGAAGATCTATCCCTGGGAAAATATGAGCGCACATGACGCAGACGTGAAGCACTTGTGCGGACAAGCCTGCGTTCAAACTATGGTTGCCCGTTGGATGAACGCTAGTGTCGGAGTCACGCACCCCATGAGCTCGGCAAAGCGAGCGTGAGCGCTCCCTCTCTCTAACCGACTAGACCGACGAATTTCCCCGACTTAAGCTCGCATTGTCGGTTATATTTCTTTAGCCGAACCCGAGGATATCCACTCAATGCCTGCAACTTCTGGAACCACGTCTGTTCAAGCTGTCAGCGCTCCCCAGCAAAGCACGAATTATCGCGCGATGGCCATGGTGACCACCCTCTTCTTCATGTGGGGATTTCTCACCTGCCTGAACGACATCCTGATTCCTCATCTGAAGAGCATCTTCGATTTGAATTATGCGGAAGTAATGCTGGTGCAATTCGCCTTCTTCTCGGCGTACTTCGTCTTTTCGTTTCCCTCGGGCAAGATCATCGACTTCTTCGGATACAAGAAAGCGATGGTCGCGGGTCTGCTGACGATGGGAATCGGCGCCTTCATGTTTGTTCCTGCGGCAGCGGTTCCCTCATTTCCGTTGTTTCTCGCCGCTCTGATTACCCTCGCAGCAGGCATGACGATTCTTCAAACGTCCGCCAACCCTTACGTTGCTGTGCTGGGACCGCCACGAACGGCGTCCAGCAGACTGAACCTTACGCAGGCGTTTAATTCACTTGGAACGACATTAGCGCCAACCTTCGGCAGCAAATTGATTCTTGGCGCCGTGGCAGCACCGGTAGCGATTGAAGTTCTCCGGACAATGGATTCGGAGACGCTGCGTGCCTATCGCGTCTCACAGGCGGCCTCTGTAAAAGGGCCTTACATCGGGCTCGCGATCGCGCTCTTCGTACTCGCGATCATCATCGCTTTTTTCAAACTACCCAGGATTGAATCCGCTGAAGCGCACGGAGTGGTTCACGACTCAATTTGGCGGTACCGGCACTTGGTTCTCGGTGCAGTTGCGATTTTTGTCTACGTGGGTGCCGAGGTCTCGATTGGCAGCTTTCTGACGAACTACTTCAACCGCTCAGATATTGGCGGACTGAGCCTGAAAGACGCCGCTGACATGCTGAAGTATTACTGGGGCGGAGCGATGGTAGGCCGCTTCGTAGGGTCCGCGCTGTTGCAGAAAATCAGCACCGGAACCCTGCTGGGATTCAATGCCATCGTTGCTTGTTTACTGGTAATGGCGTCCATGCTCACCTTCGGACATTTCGCAATGTGGACGATTTTGCTGGTTGGCCTCTTCAACTCCATCATGTTTCCGAGCATTTTCACTCTAGGGGTCGATGGACTCGGCCCTCTCACCGGAGACGGCTCCGCGCTGCTGATCGCCGCAATCGTGGGCGGGGCCATCATCCCCGAGTTACAGGGCCTGCTAGCAGATCGGATTGGAATTCATCACGCGTTCATTCTGCCGGCAATCTGCTACCTGTACATCGCGTACTACGGATTTAGAGGTTCGAGACACGCAGCCATCCAAGTGCAAGCGTAGAGGAAGAGAAGCAGCCGCGGCAGGGTTGTCCAAATTAACTTTGTCAGGGAAGAGCTAATTCTGGTCAGCTCTGCAGCTTGCTGGCGTCTCTACCAAGACAAATTAGGCTTGCGGAAACGCTGGCGGTGCTATTTCGGGAATTGCAAGGACGTTTGGCGCTACCCACGCTGGTTTCGCTGCCTGCCGTGGAGCGATAAACCGGAACAACCTACTGCACTCCAGCCAAGTAACAAGTAATTGCTGTGCCCACGCGCTCTCGGTGAGTAAGGCGTGAACGCGCACGAGCATCTCCAATTGATAAAGTTGCGCGTTAGAAGGAATGCCGAGCTCAACCGACTCCGTATTCACGCGAGTCTCTGTAAGGTTGGCAGGGTCAAAGACATAGGCCTTCCCACCAGTCATACCTGCCGCGAAGTTGCATCCGATGTCTCCAAGTACGACGACGCAACCACCAGTCATGTATTCGCAACCGTGGTCGCCTAATCCTTCAACAACCGCGACTGCTCCGGAGTTCCGAACTGCAAAGCGCTCCCCGGCACGTCCAGCGGCGAAGAGACGTCCCGACGTGGCGCCATAGAGAGCCACGTTACCGAGAATCACATTCTCGTTGGAAGCGGCCACTGCCGCTCCGCGAGGTTTCAGGATGAGCGCACCGCCAGAGAGGCCCTTGCCGACGTAATCGTTCGCTTCGCCCTCGAGTGTGAGTTCCATTCCTTCGACACAAAACGCTCCGAAGGATTGGCCGGCAGCTCCACGGAACAGGAGACGCACTTCGCTGCTGTTCAATCCGCGTGCGCCGAACTGACGCATCAGCTCGCCGGCAATGGCCGTACCCGCTGACCGGTCCTGATTCCGAATCTGGAACTCGCGATCGAAGCTCTGGCCGCGGCGAACACTCGCGGTAATCTCTTCGGCTAGCTGCAGCCCGAAAGCGTCATGATCGGATGGCCGGTTGTTTCGGAAAGTCATGCAGCGAGGGGCATCGCCCTCGCTCTTGTACAGCAATTGCGATAGCTCCAGCGGTCCGTCACTTGAGATCTGTTGCAGCAAGTCACATCGTCCAACAGCATCGGCAAGAGAGCGCAGGCCGAGTTGCGCAAGCAGTCTTCGCACGTCCTCGGCAATCCGCAGGAAGTAGGTGACTACGTGCTCAGGCTTTCCGCGGAATTTGGCGCGCAGTTCAGGACGCTGTGTAGCAATACCAGTCGGGCAAGTGTCTAGATGACACTGACGGGCCATATCGCACCCGAGCGCGACCAGAGCAGCCGTGCCAAAAGCGAACTCCTCCGCTCCCAGGAGAGCGGCGATTACAACATCGCGTGCCGTGCGCAGACCACCGTCGACTCGCAAGCGAACGCGGCTGCGGAGTCCGTTACGCATCAGCGTCTGCTGCGTTTCGGCCAGCCCGAGTTCCCATGGTGCGCCTGCGTGCTTAATACTGCTCAGTGGCGATGCTCCGGTCCCTCCGGAGTGTCCAGATACGACGATGTAGTCGGCATAGGCTTTGGCAACGCCTGAGGCCACGGTGCCAATTCCGGCCTCAGATACTAACTTCACACCCACGCGAGCAGTTGGATTTACTTGTTTAAGATCGTGAATGAGCTGCGCCAGGTCTTCGATGCTGTAGATGTCGTGGTGAGGGGGAGGGCTAATCAACGACATGCCAAGCTGAGCATGGCGTAACCGCGCGATGAGTTCGGTCACTTTGGCGGCTGGAAGTTGCCCGCCTTCTCCAGGCTTGGAGCCTTGGGCGATCTTGATCTCCAACTCCTCAGCCTGCACGAGGTACTCTGTAGTCACACCGAAACGGCCGGAAGCCACTTGCTTGACCTTGTTGTTTGCGCCGGGCTGCGAACGATAGATTTCTGGGTCTTCTCCACCCTCGCCGGTATTCGATTTGCCGCCGAGCAGATTCATGGCCTGCGACAACGTGCGATGCGCCTCCGGGCTGATGGAGCCCAGGGACATCGCGCTCGTGACGAAGCGGCGCGCGATTTGATCCGCTGGTTCGACCTCCGCTACTGCCAGCGGATCTGAAGCTGAGGAGAACTCGAGCAGATCGCGCAGGTTGTGCGGCTTCGGCGTCTCGGCCTGATTCAGGAAGTCATTCCATGCGATTTCGCCCGGTGCGATATCAGACTTACGGGCTACGCCCACGGCGGCTTGCATCGCCCGCACCACAGGCGGCGCCCAACCATGTTGGTCGGCATTATCCGCTTTGCGATAGCGCACGGAGCCGTAGTCCTGAAGGACGTTGAATTCTTTCTCGCTACCACTGTTTCGCTGTGCTCGGCGCACCAGCTCATGCTGAATGCTCTCGAATCCAATTTTTCCGAGAAGATTGGGAGTGCCTGCGAAGCAAGCTTCAACGATCTGGTCGTCGAAGCCAATGGTTTGGAAGAATTGTCCGCCCCGATAGCTGGCCACGTCAGAGATGCCCAGCTTGGACATTACCTTCTTTAAGCCATTTGCCAGCGCTTCCGATAGTTTTTGGGGAGACTCGCAGCTACGCAGCGCCAGCCATGGACAAACCGCTCCCGCGCCGTAGCCGATCAGCACCGCTATATGGTGGACGTCCCAGGCGTCGCCGGTTTCCGCGACTAAATCGCAGCTCATGCGCAAACCAGCTTTGATCAGTCGATGGTGCACCGCCCCCATCGCGAGAGCCATTGGGATTGGCAGCTCAGTAGGACCTGCATTCCGGTCCGACAGGATCAGCAATTCGACGCCGTTGGACGAAGCTTGTTCCGCCGCCCCGCAAAGATCCGAGATCGATTGCCGCAGATCGCCCGAAGTTCGAAGCGTGCACTGGAGTTCCGCAGTCTTGACGAATGACTGAACGCGAATGCCCTGAAGCTCCGACTCGCTGAGCACTGGGGAGGCGAAATTCAGCAGTGTCGCGCTTCGGTCCTCTTCCTTTTCAGCGCAGCACGACGGCTTGCGTCCCAACACAGTGCGCAAGGACATCATCAAGTCTTCCCGCAATGGGTCTATAGGCGGGTTCGTCACCTGTGCGAATCGCTGTCGAAAGTAGCTATAGGTTGAGCGTGGGACGTGAGCGAGCGCGGAGACCGGAGTATCGTCACCCATGGACCAGACAGGTTCCTTACCGTCCCGTGACATGGGACCGATAACCAATTTGAGATCTTCGCGCGTATAGCCGTACAGAGCCTGTAAATGCTCGTTCGGAATCGGCTCAATCGGCGCCGATACGGTAGGTACGCTCAGCAAGCGCGAGTTCCGTTTTGGGTTCACCTTCAGAAGATGATGCTTGATTCCGTCGGCATCGAGAATCATGTGCTCGTCGAGATCGACGACCAGCATCTGCCCTGGACCCAGTCGCCCTTTCACGCGAACGCATTCCTCGTCTAGATCGAAGAGGCCAACCTCAGACCCGGCGACGACGAATCCATCGTTTGTAACGGCGTAGCGCATCGGGCGAAGGCCGTTGCGGTCGAGCGCGGCTCCCACATAACGTCCATCAGTGAACGCCAGAGCGGCTGGACCGTCCCAAGGCTCCATCAAGGAGGAATGTTCCCTATAGAATCCGGCGAGGTCGTGAAACGCCGGATGTGCTTGCCACGCGGGAACAACAAGCATCGCGATGCTGTGCAGCAGATCGCGTCCGCCGCGGAGCAACATCTCGGCGGTTTCATCCAGATGGCAGGAATCGGAACCGCCTTCGCGTAGCAGTGGCAAGAAGTCTGGCGGCAAGTGATTCTCGCGAGCCTTCATCCACGTGCGGTTCGCGCCGATGGTGTTGATCTCGCCGTTATGAGCGAGCAAACGAAACGGCTGCGCCAGCCACCAGGAGGGATGCGTGTTCGTCGCGTAGCGCTGATGGAAGACGACGAAGGCGGTCTCGAAATTGGGATCCTGAAGATCCAGATAGAACTCGCGCAGGTGCGCGCCAGTACAGAGAGCCTTGTAGACAATGGTCTTCGCCGATAGTGAGGCGATATAGGTATTCAGGTTCGCTCGTTCGAATGTCTTGCGGGCACGGTGCAGCCTAGTCTCGAGCTCTTCAACCCGCATGGCGAAGTGCGGAACGATGAGTGCCTGCCGGATGACAGGCATAGAAGCCAGCGCGGTCTCTCCAAGCGCTTCTTCGTTGACTGGCACATCACGCCAGCAGAGCAACTCCAATTGCTCTTGTTTCAAAGCGGAACTTAGGATCTCTTCGCTGACTGAAAGTTCTTCCAGGCTGCCAAAGATCATTCCCGCAGCAAGAGAATGGTCATCTCTGATCTGCAACCCACGTTCGCGTAAGAAGGCCCGAAATAGCCCGTGCGGCAGGCCCGCGGTAATGCCAGCTCCGTCTCCGCTGCGTCCGTCGGCGGCGATAGCGCCCCGATGTGCAAGACGCGAGAGAGCTTCGAGTCCCATCCGGAGCATGTCAAAAGAGGGCATGCTGGAGATTCGCGTAATGAAACCTACGCCGCAGGAGTCGTGCTCGAACCGGGGATCGTACAAGCCTTGCTGCACATTTGCCGCCTTACCAGAAGTTTCACAGGGTGACACTGCGCCCGAGATTACTGTTCAGGTGTATAGCCACTTGACTCGAGGTTCCAATCGAAACTTCGGATAGCGTGCATCAGGAAAGCCAATGAGCAACTTGGCAGCTTTGCTCAGGCTTATATTGTTGACTTCTTCATAAGCGACATTTATAGTTCCAGTCCATCGAAGCAGTCGGAACAGTTCCATGAAAAGCATCGCGAACATAGGCACAAAGAACGTAGGTTTCAGTGGAGCTGAGGTTTTGTCTGTCGTCGCGGTCGTTCGAATTTCCGTGCTTACACCCGTCCTTTTGCGGGAAGCAACGGGATGATGGCCTAAAGAAGCAGCAAAGTTCGAGGCCATCATCCAGCAGATGATGGCCTCAAGTGTTTTGGGAGAGTTCAAGGTTTTGTGATGAACGAGCGCAAGAGAAACAGCGCAGCGATCACCGAAGGGCCAAGCAGGGCTCCGGCTCGCGCGATGCTCAAGGCTGTGGGATTCACTGATGAAGACCTGCGCCGTCCGATCATCGGCATTGCTAACACGTGGACCGAAATTGGTCCGTGCAACTTCCACCTGCGCGATTTGGCGGCTGAGGTGAAACGCGGCGTACGCGAGGCCGGCGGGACTCCGATGGAGTTCAATACCGTCTCCATCTCCGATGGCATCACGATGGGCGCGGAGGGCATGCGAACATCGCTAGTCAGCCGTGAGGTCATTGCCGATTCCATTGAGCTGGTTGCGCGCGGGAATCACTTCGACGGCCTCGTGGTCTTGGTTGGTTGCGACAAGACCATTCCCGGTGCGGTAATGGCGATTGCGAGACTGAATCTTCCATCAGTCGTTCTGTATGGCGGCTCCATCGCTCCCGGATCTTTTCGCGGGAAGAATGTCACGATTCAGGATGTTTTCGAAGCGGTTGGCGCTCACAGCCGCGGCAAGCTGGCGGATTCGGACCTGAAGGAGATCGAGGACAAGGCTTGTCCTGGCGCGGGAGCCTGTGGGGGCCAATTTACCGCAAACACCATGGCGATGGTGTGCGAGTTTCTAGGAGTCGCTGCGATGGGCAGCGGAGGCGTTCCCGCAACTCACCCGTCCAAGATGCGGCAGGCGCAGGCGACCGGGCGCCTCGTGATGGAACTTGTGGGGGCACAGCGTCTGCCGAAACAAATCCTTACACGAGGTGCGTTTGAGAATGCCGTGGCCAGTGTTGCAGCCACCGGCGGATCGACGAATGCAGTGTTACACCTGCTCGCGATTGCACACACTTCCGGTGTAGCGTTTAGGATCGATGACTTCCAGCGCATCAGCTCGCGCGTCCCACTTATCGCAGACCTCAAACCCGGCGGGAGGTTCGTAGCTACTGATCTGTTTGAAGCCGGCGGTACTCGGCTGGTCGCTCAGCGGCTGCTCGCCGCTGGTCTATTGCATGCCGATGCGCTGACCGTGACCGGCAAGTCGATCGGAGAAGAGGCGAAGTCCGCGGTCGAGACACCAGACCAGGAAGTGGTTCGTCCGGCAAACAATCCACTGAAACCGACTGGCGGACTGGTAATTCTGAAAGGCAATCTCGCGCCCGAAGGCTGCGTGCTGAAGGTCGCAGGTCACGATTTTCAACATCACGCAGGACCAGCACGCGTCTTCGACAGCGAAGAGCAGGCATTTGCTGCCGTGCAAGGCGGCCGGATCAAAGCAGGCGATGTCGTAGTGATCCGCTATGAAGGACCAAGAGGTGGTCCAGGGATGCGCGAGATGCTCGCGGTTACCGCCGCTCTTGTCGGAGCAGGGCTGGGTGATTCTGTCGCGCTGCTCACCGATGGACGATTCTCTGGTGCAACTCACGGGCTGATGGCTGGCCATGTCGCTCCGGAAGCGATGAGCGGCGGACCGATCGCCGCCGTCTGTGAAGGAGACGTAATCGTCTTCGATCTCAAAAAGCGCGAGTTACGCGTGGAAGTTTCCGATTCCGAATTGAAACAGCGGCTGGCATCCTGGAAGCCACCCCAGCCCCGATATGGAACGGGTGTAATGGCGAAGTATGCCAACCAAGTGTCGTCAGCCTCGCTCGGGGCCGTAACGATTTAGGCGGAGGAGATGAAGGAACGATGAAGACCGGTGCGCAAATCCTGTGGGAGTGCTTGATCGGAGAGGGAGTGAAGCACGTCTTTGGATACCCGGGCGGCGCAATCCTTCCAGCTTACGATGCGCTTTGCGGATACCCAGAGATTCACCACGTTCTCGTTCGCCACGAGCAAGGCGCAACCCATATGGCAGACGGATACGCGCGCGCGGGAGGCGGAGTCGGGGTTGCAATCGCGACATCTGGTCCAGGCGCTACCAACATGGTGACCGGCATCGCCACTGCCATGATGGATTCCTCACCCGTCGTCTGCATTACGGGGCAAGTAGGCAGCAAATTCCTCGGCACCGACGCATTTCAGGAAACCGACATCACTGGCATCACGCTGCCGATCACGAAACACAATTATCTGGTGAAGCGCGCGGAAGACGTGGCTCCCACGTTGCGCGCGGCGTTCCATCTGGCCCGTAGCGGCCGTCCCGGTCCGGTCTTGGTAGATATCACGAAGGACGCCCAACAATCGTCATGCGAGTTCGATCGCACAGCCTACACTCCGCCTGCTGTAACAGAAGGCAAGCAAAGCTTCGACGCTGACCAATATGCCGCTGCCATTGAAATGATCAACGCAGCGGAGCAACCAGTGATTCTCGCCGGTCACGGAGTCCTGCTTTCGAACGCGATGGACGAGCTTCGCGAGTTTGCTGAGCGCGCCTCAGTTCCCATTGCGATGACGCTGCTCGGTATCGGAGGCTTCCCGGCGTCCCATCCTCTCAATCTCGGAATGATGGGCATGCATGGCGAAGCGTGGGTAAACCATGCCATTCAGGAAGCCGATCTGCTTCTGGCTTTCGGCATGCGCTTTGACGATCGCGTAACCGGCACACTCAAGACGTATGCGCCACGAGCAAAGAAGATTCACGTCGAGATCGACCCGGCGGAGATCAACAAGAATGTTCGCGTTGACATCGCTCTGGTCGGAGATCTGCGCCAGGTTCTTACCCAGATGATTCCTGATTTGGCGCGTGCAGACCGGCAACGATGGTTGCACTACATTGACGAGCTCAAGGGGGATTCTGCTGTCCGTGACATTCAGAAGTTGCCGGATAGCGGTCACCTTTACGCCGCGCATGTGATCCATGATCTGTGGCGCGAGACCAATGGCAACTCCATCGTGGTCACCGACGTAGGCCAGCACCAGATGTGGGAGGCGCAGTATTACAAGCACGAGCAGCCGCGTTCATTGATCACATCCGGCGGTCTTGGCACTATGGGATTCGCGTTGCCCGCGGCGATTGGTGCGAAGTTTGCACGGCCCGATGCGGAGGTCTGGGTGGTCGCCGGCGATGGCGGATTCCAGATGACGATGCCGGAACTCGCCACGGCAGCGCAGGAGGAGCTCGACCTGAATATCGCTGTGATCAACAACGGGTATCTGGGCATGGTGCGGCAGTGGCAGGAGTTTTTCTATGACCGTCGCTATTCCGCAACGCCGCTGCTGAGTCCTGATTTCGCAAAAGTCGCGGAGGCTTTCGGATTGCTTGGGATTACGGCACGCAGTCGAGAGCAGGTTGGACCTGCGATTCGCGAAGCGCGCCGCCGCCGCGGCACTGCGTTGATCAATTTCATGGTGGAACAGGAAGACTCTGTGTTTCCAATGGTGCCCAGCGGAGCAGCTCTGCACCAGATGATTCGCCGTCCAAATCCACTAGTAGAGACCGCGGCATCGGAGGCGTGAGCATGGTACGCACATTTATCGTCTACGTTGCCGATCATCCTGGCGTTCTGAACCGCGTTTCGTCACTGTTCCGGCGGCGAGGGTACAACATCGAGTCGTTAACGGTTGGACACACGCATCTGCCGGAGATTTCGCGAATGACGGTAGTCGTCGCAATCGATGCTCAGGGAGCCCCCCTGGTGGAAGCCAACTTGTACAAGCTGCCCGAAGTGCTTCATGTCCATGACATCTCGTCGGTTCCGTCGCTGCACCGCGAATTAGTAATCGTGAAAGTGGCTGCCTCTCAGGAAGTGCGGCCAGAAGTGATGCGCGTGGTCGACGCATTCCGCGCCAGAGTTCTTGAAGTCTCCGCCGAGTCACTCGTCATAGAGGCCACCGGTCCCGAAGACGCGATCGACAGCTTGCTCGAGGGGGTGCGTCCGTACGGCATTCTCGAAATGACTCGTACAGGGCGCGTCGCCATGACCCGGGGAAGTGCACCTGTCTTCGCTCCCGGGACAGGGTCGTCCAAGGGCGCTGCACCATTGTGGAACTCGGATCACCTCAGCATATTGCGTAACTGTTCTTAGGAAAGGAAGTCTCAATGGCAACGATTTATTACGAAAACTCGGCAGATTTGGCACTCATCAAGAACAAGAACGTAGCTGTTTTCGGCTACGGGTCACAGGGGCATGCACATGCGCTGAATCTTCGCGACAGCGGAGTTCAGGTTCGGATTGCGCTGGAACTCCAGAGTCGTTCGCGATCCAAGGCGCGCGAAGCGGGCTTTGAGGTCCTGGTTCCAAAGGACGCGGCCGTGTGGGGCGACGTTTTGGTGGTGCTGGTACCCGACACGGTCCAGCCAAAGCTCTATCAGGAGGCCATTGCGCCTGCACTCTCGGCAGGCAAAACGCTCCTGTTTGCACACGGCTTCAACATCCACTTCAAGACCATCGAACCCCCTGCGGCCGTCGATGTAATCATGATCGCGCCAAAGTCTCCGGGCCACCGCGTGCGTGAAGTCTTCGCGGAAGGTGGCGGCACGCCGGGACTCCTGGCAGTCCATCAGGATGCGAGCGGCAAGGCCAAGTCTCTGGCTCTCTCCTATGCCAAAGGGATCGGCTGCACGCGTGCCGGTGTAATTGAGACGACCTTTGCCGAAGAAACAGAAACCGACCTCTTTGGTGAACAAGCGGTGTTGTGCGGCGGTGTGAGCGCGCTGATCAAAGCCGGATTTGAAACGTTAGTAGAAGCCGGATATCAGCCGGAGATCGCATATTTCGAGTGCATGCATGAACTCAAATTAATTGTCGATCTCATGTATCGGGGTGGACTCAACTTCATGCGTTATTCCGTGAGCGACACTGCGGAATATGGTGATTACACCGGAGGACCGAAAGTCGTAACCGCCGAGACCTACGCCGCCCTAAGACGAATGCTCGCCGATGTCCGCAGCGGCGATTTCGCGCGACAGTGGATTGCCGAAAACGAAAAAGGACGACCCTGGTTCAATCAGGTTCGCAGCCGGGAGCGCGAACACTTGATTGAGCAGGTAGGAGCGAAGTTACGTTCGATGATGCCATTCGTTAATCCTGTGACGATCGGTCCAGATCAAACCGAGACTCGATCACAGGCGGACGAAACCAAGGATGAAAAGAAGGCTGTAGCAGTCTAGAAGGGTGACCCACCATGGCAGTCTATGACATGAACAAGATGCGGCCCGATTACTTGACACGCGAGTATCGGCGTAAAGTAGCTACCGGAGAGAGCCTGACACTCGCGCGCTTGGAAGCCAAGCAAGGATCGGTAACCAGACCTCACTGCCACGATCAGGAAGAAGTGATTTTCCTGCTGAAAGGCTCGTGGCGCTTCCAGTTACCGACCGGGCCGGTGACGCTGCTACCAAATCAGGTCTTGACTATCCCACGCGGTGTCGAGCATTCGTCGGAAGTGCTGGAGGATGTAATAGCAATCGACGTATGCACCCCACAGCGTAAGGACTGGATCACAGGCGAAGATCGCGGATTACATTCGGATCAGGACGAGAGTCTGTGGGCAGTCTAGACAACGAGCCGCGGTGAAAGCGCGCCGGTCTTCTCGTAAAAGTCCCGACTGGAAACCGGGGCCTCGGTCAGGGCCCATGATACCGTTTCGGGAATCGTCTCTACAGCTTGTACTTCTTCGCGAGATGGCGGAACGAACGGTACGAGAGCCTCAACAACTCCGCAGCACGAGTCTGAACGCCGCCTGACTGCCGCAGCGCCGACTGCAACATCGAGCGCTCTAGATCGGCAACGTAGGCTTCCATATCGATTCCCTCGGCGGGCACGCCTAGAGAATCTCCAGGTGAAGCCCCCAATGCGGCCGCTGCGATGCGCGCCTTGGAACGCTCTTCTGGCGCTGCAACGTTCAGCACTTCCCCAGTCTCCATGGCCACACCACGTTCAACGGTGTTCTCGAGTTGACGAACGTTGCCCGGCCAATCATAAGCCAGGAGCCTTTCAATGGACTCATGGGAGATGCGCAAGATGTTCTTCCCCGCGGCAGGTGCGTAGCGCTTCAGGAAGTGGTTGGCGAGCAAAGGAATGTCTTCCTCGCGAGATCGCAGAGGAGGGACGTCGATGGGAATGACTGAGATTCGATAGTAGAGATCCTCGCGGAAAGCTTTTTCCTCGACCATCTGTTGCAAATCCCGGTTGGTTGCCGCAATTACGCGAACATCGATTGGAATTTCCGATGTTCCCCCTACAGGACGAATTGTCCGCTCCTGCAAGGCACGTAGCAACTTCACCTGCATCGCGAGGCTCATCTCTGCTATCTCGTCGAGAAAGATGGTTCCCCCGCCGGCGACTTCAAAGAGCCCTTGCTTGTTTTGAGTAGCGCCGGTAAACGCGCCTTTCATGTAGCCGAAGAGTTCGGTTTCGAGAAGCGTTTCTGGGAACGCTCCACAATTAACCGAGACAAAGGGCTGTCCGTCTCGCTGTGAACATGCATGAACTGCACGCGCGACCAATTCCTTTCCGGTTCCACTTTCGCCGTGAATCAGAATAGTACTGCCCGTGGACGCAACCGTACGGATCGTTTCTTTCAGCGTATTAACCGCGGGGCTGCATCCGATGATGTTGTCGAGTGAATTGCGGCTGGCTGCGTCCCGGCGGAAGGCCTGATTCTGTCGACGCAGTTCAATAACCTCTGCGGCCCGGCCAATCGAGACCCTTACTTCGTCAACGAGGGCGTTAGGAGTTTTTTGTATGTAGTCGAAAGCGCCTGACTTCACGGCCTGCACGGCAGAATCGAAATCACCGGCCGCGGTGATGAGCACAACGGCAGACTCCGGTGATAGGCGATGTGCATGCTTCAGTACCTCGATGCCGTCGATCTTAGGCATTCTAATGTCAGTGACGATCACATCGTAGCGAGCGCCTTCCATCTTGCGAATCGCGAGCTCGCCAGAGTTTACCGTCTCGACCTTGTGTCCTTCTTTACGGAGTGCAATCTCGAGCAGTTCGCGAATCGAACGCTCGTCGTCACACACTAAAACGTTAGCCATTCACTCTCTCCGATACAGCCATCGAGGCACGCACTCTCTTCTCCGCAAGCGTCAGGGCTCTCGGAAGCGCCTGAGCTTGTGGAATCTCCACTACGAATTCAGCACCTTCTCCTGGCGTGGAGATCGCATACACACGCCCTTTGTGCGCCTGAACGATCTGATACACGAGGGCTAGTCCTAGTCCGGTGCCGCCCTCAAAGTTCGACTGGAACGGTTCAAAAACCTTTTCGAGTTGTTCTGGTGGCAAGCCAACGCCACTGTCCTTGAAAGATAGCGCCCAATTGCTGCCGCGCGCCCTGAGACTTACTTTGAGGGAACCTCCATTGGGCATCGCCCGAAATGCGTTATCGCACAAATTCCAGAAGACCTGCTTGAGGCGGTCAGTGTCAACCATTGACAAGGCTTCACGGACCTCGAAGTTGCGAACCAACCGGTACTCGGCAGTATCACGCGATGGCCGGTTTTCCATAAGCCGCAAGGTGTCGTCCAGTAAAAGCAGCAGGTCGTGTTGCGCGAACTTGTAGTTCTTCTCACGAGAGTACGAAAGAAAGTCAGAGATGATGTTGTTCAACCGCTCTGACTCGCGACGCACGATGTCGACCAAGACTTGCTGTTCTTCATTCAACGTCGCCATCGTCGAGAGTACTTGAACCGAGCCTGCGATCGACGAGAGAGGATTACGAATTTCGTGAGCAATGCCTGCTGCGAGGCGTCCGATAGCGGCAAGACGATCGCGCTGGCGAATCTCGTTTTCCAGTCGCCGTACCTCTGTGAGGTCCGCGAAGGTGTAAACAAAGCCTACGACTTCACCATCGTGAATCGTGAGGGGCGTCACAGTGAGACCAAAGATCTTTTCTCCATCTGGAGTGGCAGCACGCAACTCGTCCTGCACCGGGTAAGAGTCCGCTTCAGGCATCGGATCAATGAAGACTGATGAGATGTGAGTGCCCAGCATGTCACTCAATGTGCGCCCAAGAAAATTCAGACCTGGCTGGTTCACCAGACTGATGTGCCCTTCGAGATCGGTTGTGATTAGCCCGCCACGCATTGAATGCAGAATGTTCTCCTGCATCACTTGCAGATCTTGAAGCTCGTCACTCTTCACGTGTAGCTCGACGCCCACCTGTCGCAGCTTCGCGCTTAGATTGCTCGCGAGATATGCAATCGCCATGTATGCGAAAAAGTTGACGCCGACGACAAGCTGTACCGACTTTAAGTCTGGGCGGGAGACCGAAAACGATCGAATGATCTGGTAGAACGAGAGATCAAGGATTGCGCCGAACGCGATAAAGGAAAACGCCGCGGTCAGATACGCCCACCAACGCGGCAGCAGAATGCTGGCGACAATGATTACAAGCGGGTAGAGGAAGTTGAAGGAAGTATCAATTCCGCCGGTGATGTAGATAACTGCGGTCGTCAGAGCGAGATCGCTGATGACCTGAATGCGCGCTTGCAACTTGTAATCTTCCCAGACCGACTGCAGCAGCAGGAAGAAGACTCCGACGGTATACCACAACAGGATGAGGCTGACGAACGCCCACTCCGAGACATTCGTGTGAGTGAGCCGAATAATGGCGAGTCCGATGCCCAGCAGGAAGGTGATGATGATGATCCTCACCTTCACCAGCCAGCTTAACCACGTTCGTTCGTCGAAGGTACGCATGTGGAGTTTAAGAATGAACGATCGAGGGGCCGTGGCTATGCACAGATTTTCTGCCCAAACAGAACAACAAAATCTCGGGCAGAGACGGGTTCTTCCCGCCTCTGCCCTAAGTTGACTAGCCTGAAAGCTTCGCGATCATAGAGAAGAGCGGCATATACAGTGAGATGACGATGCCGCCGACTGCGACGCCCAGGAAAGCGATCATCAGCGGTTCCAGCATTGTCAGCAAATCCTTCGTGGCCGCATCCACCTCATCCTCATAGAAGTCTGCGATCTTCTGCAGCATATTGTCCATCGCACCAGTCGCTTCACCGACGCCGATCATCTGCGTCACCATGTTTGGGAATACACCGCATTCTTTCAGCGGATCAACGATGGTACGTCCCTCCTCGATTGCCTTACGAACTTTTAACAACGCCTCTTCAAGAACCGCGTTGCCAGACGTACGCGCAGTAATCGAAAGTCCTTCGAGGATGGGCACGCCGGAAGTGATCAGGGTACCGAGGGTTCGCGTAAATCGGGCGACTGCAATTTTGCGTAGTAGCGCTCCGACGACAGGTAATTTGAGCAGAAGATTATCAGTGATGTACTTGCCTTTTTTATCCTTTCGCACTTGCTTGATGCCAAAAATCGCGGCGATCAGACCTACGATCGCAACCCACCAGAAGTTCTGCACAAACTGGCTGAAGCTAATCACGATTCGTGTTGGTAGTGGCAGATCTACGCCCAGTCCTGCGAAAAGTTTCTCAAAAATTGGAACGACGAACTTGAGCAGCGCGCCCACGACTAATACCGCGATGCTGATAACCGACACGGGGTAGATCAAAGCTGACTTTACTGCTGACTTCAGTTTTACGGCCTTCTCCACATAAGTAGCCAAACGCTGAAGAATGACGTCGAGAATACCGCCAGTTTCCCCAGCCTCGACCATGTTCGTGGTCAGGTCATCAAATACCTTCGGGTATTGGCGCATCGCATTGGCGAGAGTCGAGCCACCTTCTACCGTCACCCGAACTCCAGTGAGCGACTTCTGGAAAGCCGGGTTCTCCTGATTAGCCGCCAGGATTTCGAGGCATTGCACGAGGGGCAAGCCGGCGTCAATCATTACCGAAAACTGCCGGAAGAATATGGCGATGTCCTTGACTGGGACCTTGCCGGAACCGAGCGTGGGAAGCGTGAACTCCTTGCCTTTTTCCTTGACAACAATGTTGGCAATGCGCTCTTTGCGCAAGTTCGCCTGGAGCACCTGCTTGTTCGTAGCCTCCCGCTCACCGGCGACTTTGGTTCCGGAAGCATCGACTCCTGAGAATTTATAGATCGGCATCGCTATCTCCTGCGTTTCGTTTCACCAGGCCTAACTCCTGGTCAATTTGTTATTTGCGTCCTGCGGCCGGAGCTGCCTTTGCGCCCACCGCCGCCTGACCGCGATTAATCATCTCCTGCAGCTCGTCAGGCATTGACGAACGCAGCAGGGCCGTCTCGAGTGAAATCTGCTTGCTGAAATACAAGCTCGCCAACGACTGGTTGAACGTTTGCATTCCGTACTTATCCTGACCAGACTGCATGGCCGAATAAATCTGGTGAATCTTGTCTTCGCGGATCAGGTTGCGGACTGCCGCATTCGGGACGAGAATTTCCATCGCACAGGCTCGTCCCTGACCGCCGATCTTCGACAATAGTGATTGGCAAAGAACACCCTCGAGCACGAGCGATAGCTGGGCCCGAATCTGGGATTGCTGGTGCGACGGGAAAACGTCGATTACACGGTTAATCGTGGAAGCGGCCGAGTTCGTGTGCAAGGTGCCGAAAGTGAGGTGGCCCGTCTCGGCGATGCGCAGCGCGGACTCAATCGTTTCAAGGTCGCGCATCTCACCGATCAGTACAACATCCGGGTCTTCACGAAGCGCGGCACGCAGAGCGTCGCTGAATGACTTCGTATCCGAGTGCACTTCGCGCTGATTTACCAGGCAATTCTTGTTCTGGTGAACGAACTCAATCGGGTCTTCGATCGTGATGATGTGATCGTGACGCTCGGTGTTGATCTTGTCGATCATGGCTGCAAGCGTCGTCGACTTTCCAGAACCTGTAGGGCCCGTAACTAGGATGAGTCCCCGGGGCTTCTCGCATAGCTTAGCCACGATCGGGGGAAGATTGAGCTGCTGAAACGACCTGATCTCGAACGGGATCACACGAAAAACAGCGCCTGTAGCACCACGCTGATTGAAAAGATTGCCGCGGAAGCGTGCCAGTCCCTTCAAACCGAATGAGAAATCGAGTTCGAGATTCTCTTCAAAGCGGTGCTTCTGCGCGTCCGTCAACACGCTATAGGCCAGTTGTTTGGTTTCTGATGGCGTAAGCATGGGCATATCCAGCGGCTGAAGGTGCCCGTGTACTCGCACCTGCGGTGGGGAGTTTGTGGAGATATGCAGGTCGCTTCCGCTCATCTCCAACATCTTCTTTAACAAATCGCTTAGCGTCGCAGTCATTCGTTCCTCTGTTCGAGCTCTGCCTCGATAGGTTTGTTCCTTACTGCGCGAAATTCAATTCGCGCGAGCTAGCCGCTGCTACTTTTAGTGCACGGTTTCGCGAGCAACCTCTTCCATCGTGGTGACACCATCCGCCACCTTTCGCAAGCCGCTGCCGCGAAGCGTAATCATGCCGCGCTCCATCGCCTTCTTCTTCAATTCCACGGCAGATGCGCCGACCAGAATCAACTCGCGAATCTCGTCGTCGATCACCATTACTTCGTAAAGGCCGGCGCGTCCTTTGTATCCACTGTTGTTGCAAACCGAGCAACCCTTCCCCTTCGATACTTTTGCGGTCTTCAGTTGCTCGGGCGTGAAGCCGGCATCAAGTAAAGCCTGCGGATTCATCTCCACCGGCTCGATGCAATTAGCGCAAATGCGACGGATGAGTCGCTGGGCGACAATCAGGTGCACGGCGGTCGCAACCAGGAAAGGCTCAATGCCCATGTTCATCAGTCGGCTGATGGTTTCGGGAGCGCCGTTCGTATGCAACGTCGAGAGTACCAGGTGGCCAGTGAGAGCTGCCTTAATGGCAATTTCCGCAGTCTCGAAGTCACGAATCTCGCCCACCAGAATCGTGTTGGGATCCTGACGCAAGAAAGCTCGCAGGGCAGCAGCGAAGTTCAGTCCAATCGCTTCCTTCATCTGCACTTGGTTCACACCAGCAAGCTGAAACTCGACCGGATCCTCCGCGGTCATGATGTTCGTGTCAGGCTTGTTGAGAAGTGAAATCGCGGAGTAGAGCGTGTTGGTTTTGCCAGAACCGGTGGGACCGGTCACCAGCACCATGCCATAAGGCTTCAGTACAGCCTTCTGAAACTTCTCGAGCGACTCCGGCTCGAAGCCAAGCTTAGTCATATCGAGACGCAAGTTCTCTTTATCGAGCAGACGAAGAACGATCTTCTCGCCCCAGAGCGTCGGCAGGCAGTTCACGCGAAAGTCGAGCTGCTTTTTGCGACCATTGAGGTTCATCTTCAGCATGATGCGTCCGTCTTGTGGCAGGCGCTTCTCGCTGATATCAAGCTTCGACATGATCTTGATACGCGAAGTGATTGCATCCTTCAGCTTCAACGGAGGCTGCATGATGTTCTGCAGCACACCGTCAATACGAAACCGAACTCGATACTCCCTCTCGTAGGGCTCAATGTGAATATCGCTGGCACCTCGCTTTACCGCGTCGGTAAGGATCAGGTTTACTAGCTTTACAATCGGCGCTTCTTCTGCGCTCTTCTCCAGGTCAGAGGCGTTTAGCTCTTCGGCGTCGGCCTGCAGCTCAAGTTCGGCCTCCTCGCCCATTGAGTTGATGATGTCGTCCAGATTCTCCTGCTCCGCCTCGGGCAGCGCGTAAGCCTGCTCGATGCGGTCCATGATGGCGCTCTCGGACGCGACGACTGGTTCAATGTTGAACCCGGTCATGAACTTGATATCGTCCATGGCGAAGACGTTGGTCGGGTCCACCATTGCGATGGTGAGCGATGCGCCGACTCGGCTGAGCGGAAGAATCTGATGCTTGCGCGCGGTTTCCTGCGGAATGAGCTTTATGACATTAGGATCGATTTCGAAAAACTGCAGATTGATGGCAGGAACGCCGTACTGCCGGCTGAGAAAGTTTGTGACTTCCTCGTCCGTCAGCAAACCCATCTTGACGAGTACCGACCCAAGTCGGCCGCCACTTTCCTTTTGCTTCCTGAGCGCTTGTGTCAGTTGGTCATGGTTAATGACCTTTTCCCGCACCAGCAGATCGCCCAGTCGTTGAGACATACGTTCGCTTCCCCGGGGACCGGATTGATTCCGGTCTCAGCATTTCCCAAAATTGAATGGGCCACGCGACAGCAACTGCACAGTTTCGGCTGATCGTCGCACGCTCTCGCGCAACGAATACCTTCACAGATTCGGTAATTAGCCGCAGAATGTGAGAGGTGACATTTATTGTCAACGCAGAAAGACTGCAAACGGAAGAAGGAAAACTACTTAGTTACTAAGGACATACACCATCGTTATGCCTGCGTGAATGCGGGCGATCAGTTCGAAATTCAAAAACAAAAACCGGTCTTTGGAAGACCGGTTTCCGGCTCTCAACTTTAAGACGCCTACGGGAGCAGTTTTGATAATCCGGGAAGCGTTTTCGTGATGTCGTTGAAGATCACCATCGCGGCGAACAGGACCAGGAAGACGAACGCAGCTTGATAGATTCGTTCCTTGATGTGCAAACTGATGTCGCGCCGCATCAAGCCCTCGATGAGCAAGAGCAGGATCACGCCGCCGTCGAGGATCGGAATCGGAAACAGGTTGAAGATTCCGAGATTGAGACTGATACCAGCCATCAGAAGAAGAAGCGGAGTCCATCCGGGCTCGCGAGCGGCTTCGCCCGATACCTTCGCGATATCGATAGGCCCGCTCATCATTTTTACAGAGACCTTGCGCTGCACCATCTTCTCGACGAGTTCAACCAGCAAGAATGCATACTTCTTGTTCGTCTCGATCGATCGGTTCAGTGCTTGCACGAACGTCAGCCTGTCAATGTGCTGCCGCACTCCGGGCGAAAATCCTATCCGGTAGCGTTGTGCGCCTTCCCCATTTGGAGCGAGCACTGGAGTCATTTGGTATTTGTTCGGCTTGCCATCGTGCAAAACGGTCATCTCAACCGGCTTGCCTTTGTCCTGCTGCAGGTAGTGAGTCAACTCTCCAATTGAGTGCAGCGCGGTCCCGTTGATCGCGAGTATCTCGTCTCCCTTGCGGATGCCAGCCTTATACGCAGGCATGTTCTCTTCCATCGCCTCTACTGTGATTCCGGCAGCAGGCTCAAGACCAGCTTCTCCGGCCCGGCTCGGACCATAAATGTCGGGCGTGAGTGTCGTGGAGATAGTCTGGTCCCCACGTTTCAGAGTGATTGGGAGCGCCTGTTGTGGGCTAATCGTGATCTTGGCTTTGGTGTCTTCCCACAGAGGGTTCGAGACGCCGTCGATCTGCGTGATCATATCGCCCGGCTTCAGGCCTGCCTTTGCAGCAGGAGAGTTCTCCTCTACCCATCCGACCTGTGTTGGCTGGTCGAGATACCAGTCGTGCGAGTAGTGAAACATGAACACGCCAGTCACGATTCCGACCGCTAAAAGAATGTTCATCATGGGGCCAGCTACGGCAATCAGCAGCCTTTGCCAGCGCGGATGCGAGACAAATTCGCCCGGATCTCCCGTGCGAGCGTCCATCGGATTCTCGCCGGCCATCTTGACGTAGCCCCCTAACGGTAGAGCGCTAACCCGATAATCGGTATCGCCGCGCCGGAAGCCGAACAAGCGCTTCCCGAATCCCAGGGAGAACACGTCAACGCGAACGCCGCACAGCTTCGCTACAGCATAGTGGCCGAACTCATGCACCAGGATCATTACCCCGAGCACGAACGCGACCGCCACGACCGCATACGCGGTACTTACAAGAAAATTGGTCAAAGATTGCATCTTGTGATTTCAGTGATTCCAATGGGCCGAAGCTTAATGAGTGTACACCCCCAAAGCAGGGACGGACGGCCTTTCCAGCCCTGTTACCTCAGCAGCAAAGGCCCTTGCTTCGGCATCAATCTGTAGCACTTTCTTAATAGATTCAGGATGCGCCGGAGTAGTTTCGTCCAGCACCCTTTTTATTGTCTTGGGAATGCCCTCAAAGCCGATCACGCCATCCAAAAATGCTGCAACCGCAACCTCGTCAGCTGCATTGAGAGCAATCGCCTTGGCTCCCCCCGCCTGAGCAGCCTCGTACGCCAGGTTCAGGCAAGGGAATTTCTCCGTATCCGGTTGGGAGAAATCGAGCTTCTTCAAACTCGTTAAATCGAACTTCAACTCTGATTCCAGCCGCTCTGGATAAGTGAGGGCATACAGGATCGGAAGCCGCATGTCGGTCACGGACAGTTGAGCAAGGATGCTGCCGTCGCGGAATTCCACTAAAGAGTGAATCGTCGACTGCGGATGGACGATCACCTTAACCCGGTCAGGCGGCAGATTGAAGAGCCGGCAGGCTTCGATGACTTCAAAGCCCTTGTTCATCAAAGTTGCTGAATCGATGGTGATGCGCTTTCCCATCTTCCACGTGGGATGATTCAGCGCCTGCTGCACCGTGATACGGCTGAATTCGGATTTCGGCGTATTCAGAAATGGACCGCCCGATGCGGTAAGCCACACCGCCGTTACTTCATCAAGAGTGCCGCCACGCATGCATTGATGGACGGCATTGTGTTCACTATCAATCGGGAGAAGGGGTTTGCCCTGGCGACGCGCTTCCGCGGTGATTAACTCTCCCGCGGCTACGAGGCATTCTTTGTTGGCTAAGCCAACCCATTTTCCTGCTCGTACCGCTTCGAATGTGGCTTCCAGACCCGCCACGCCAACGATAGCACTCACTACGAAATTTGCATCGGCGTGGGTCGCAACCTGAACCGCGCCAGTTGCTCCAGAGCAAACTGGAATCCGTACACCAGACGCCTCAAGCCTGCTTTGCAGCTCTGCCGCACGTTCCTCTGTGGCCATGGAGACCAGCTTGGGTCTCCACCTGCAACATTGGTCAAGAGCAACATCAACGTTGCTACCGGCCGCTAACGAGGTCACGCTGAAGCGTTGCGGATAGGCTTCGACGATTTTCAGCGTGCTCATGCCGATCGAGCCAGTCGAACCGAGAATGGCTATCCGGCGCTTGGAATCGGGAGAAGCTTCCAGCAGAGAAGCTGGGTTGAGAGAATTACTCACGTCTTAGAAATGAACTAGGCGGAAAGAAGAATAGTACCACAGCACAGGGGATGCCAGCAGCAGAGCATCCACTCGATCGAGGACGCCGCCATGTCCTGGAAGCAGTTTCCCGGAATCTTTAATGTCGGCACCGCGCTTCATCATCGACTCCACTAGATCCCCAAACTGAGCGGCGATGTTGATTGAAGCTGAAACCAAGATTGCCATCCAGATCGCATTGGGCTCGGGAGTTGGTCTTCCCGACAGAACACTTTGCCCAGCAAGCAATTTCCAGTCGTACAGCCGCTCTGCAATGGGACGGTTATAAACCAGAATTAAGCCTCCGACGATCATACTTCCGATTATCGAGGCGGCTGTGCCCTCCCATGATTTTCCGGGACTAATCCGCGGCGCCAGGCGATGTCGCCCAATCGCGCGCCCTACGTAGTACGCGAAAATATCGCCCGCCCATACGACCAACAGCAAATAGAAAACCGCCAAGGCTCCATCTGGAATCAGTCCGCGCGTGAATAGCAGGAACCCCAGAGTGATCCCGATATAGGGAACAGCAAGAAATGAGACGGCTGCAGAGGGAAGTGCTTGCCGCAGGTCTTCTGTTTTCAGCGCAGCTACCAGCAATACGAACGGCGTGAGGCTTACGAGGACGAGAAGGCTTTCGTACTGAACAAAAGGATCGCGCAGCATTTGCCATCCGCTGGATCCGGTGGGACGCAATCCTCGAATGGCGATCGAGAGATAGTATTCGCCGAGCACGGCTAATACCGCGATGTACGTCAGCGTTCGCTGCGGCTTCAGATTGTGACCCGCAGCAATGTCTAAGTACTCCGCTAGGCAGAGCAGGGCCAAGATGGCAATAATGACTGCATAAAGCCAAAACGGCGCCTTGAAAACTGCCAGTACCACAAGCGGAATGAGGATGATTGCCGTAAGAACGCGCTGCATTGGATGGATTAAATCATCCCGCGCAGGGAGGCGAAAGTGCTTGATCAGTGTCTACTTGTGCGCGACGGCGATGTCGATCAACGGGTGGTCGCGTCCAGCACCGTTGCGGGACGCTCGCGTTCCGTGTCCGTTGGAAGGAGTGCTGAGTCCGCCATAACGTCGATCACGACGCTGGTAGTCGGCGATAGCCTCGAGAAGGTCAACGCCTTCGAAATCCGGCCATAATTTGCCAGTTACATAGATTTCGGCATACGCGATCTGCCACAGCAGAAAGTTGCTTACGCGCAATTCGCCGCTGGTGCGAATCACCAAATCAGGATCGGGCAAGGCGCCGTATAGGTGGCGACTCACAATATCTTCAGTAATGTCCAGGTGATCGATGCCGCCGTTATTCTTCGCTGCAGTGATGATCGACCGGAAGGCATCCACGATCTCGGCGCGTGCGCCGTAGTTCAGCGCAAGAGTCAAAACCATACTGGTGTTGCCGGCCGTCGCCTCTTCCGCCCACTTCAAACGTTCCTGGACACTTTCCGGCAACTCGTGAATGCGACCGATGTACGTGAGTCGTACATTGTTTCGATTGAGGCGCGGAACTTCCTGCTTCAAATACTGGCGCAACAACTGCATCAAAAAATCGACTTCAGTGCGTGGGCGGCGCTTCCAGTTCTCGGCGGAGAATGCATAAAGCGTTAGGTAGGACAAGCCGATCCGTGCCGCTGTCTCAACGACACCGCGCACCGTTTGGACGCCACTGCGGTGTCCGACAAACCGAGGCAGATGTCGCCGGTTTGCCCACCGCCCATTACCATCCATGATGATGGCGATGTGTTGCGGCACCAGGGCCGGATCAAGACGCGAATAGATCGCGCGCTCCTTCGCTGAGAGCTCATCGACGTTGCCACTGTTTTGTTGCAAGTGCTTCATGGCGCAAAGTAGTACGTTATCACAAGGTGTAAACCGATGTCATGGCCTGGTTAGCCCTTGAGCCAATTTTGTCATTCTGTGACTACTTGCCAGTCCTGCAGGGGCATCGGAGTACAAGCAGTCTGGCGAGCAGGCAAACAAAGAGGCCGGAGAACAGTTCTCCGGCCTTCCTATTCTTAGAATCAGTTTTCAGCTAGATCTTCACGCAAACCGCTTTCGTCTCCGTGTAGAGCTCTAGCGCCTCCTTACCCATCTCGCGGCCCCACCCGGACTGCTTGTAGCCGCCGAAGGGCATGGCCGCGTCAAAGACGTTGTAGCAGTTGATCCACACGGTGCCCGCTTTGAGCTTGTTGGCAAGGGAGTGGGCCTTAGCGATGTCCTTGGTCCAGATTCCTGCGGCGAGCCCATAGCTGGTGTTATTGGCTTCGGTGGCGATCTCATCGACGCTCTTGAAAGGCATCGCGGTAACCACCGGCCCGAAGATCTCCTCCTGCACGACTTTCATTTTGGGATTCGTGTTGACCAGAACAGTCGGCTCCACAAAGTAACCACGGTTGCCAACTTTTTTGCCGCCAACTACGGCCTTTGCGCCTTCGTTCAGGCCGGCCTCCATGTAGCCGCACACGCGCCGGAACTGTTCGTCCGACACGAGTGGCCCCATCTGAGTATCGGGATTCATGCCCGGACCTACCCGGATCTTCTTTGCTGACTCCGATATGCCCTCAACCACTTTGTCGAAGATTTTGTCTTCCACAAAGAGACGGGAACCTGCGCAGCAGCATTGTCCGTGGTTGAAGAAGATCGCGTTGGCAGCGCCAGCAGTCGCCTTGTTCACGTCGGCATCGTCGAAGACGATGTTCGGCGACTTGCCGCCCAGCTCCAGCGTTACCTTTTTAAGATTTCCCGCTGCGGCATGAACAATGAGCTTGCCGACTTCGGTTGAGCCGGTAAAGGCGATCTTGTCCACGTCGGGATGCGCTGCCAGCGCGGCGCCAGCCGTTTCGCCGAACCCGGTCACAATGTTCAACACGCCCGGCGGAAGACCAGCCTCCAACGCCAGCTCACCCAATCGCAGAGCGGAGAGCGGAGTCTGCTCGGCGGGTTTCAGAACGATGGTGCATCCGGTCGCGAGCGCAGGTCCCAGTTTCCACGCCGCCATCAGCAGCGGAAAATTCCATGGGATGATCTGTCCAACTACGCCGATGGGCTCGCGTCGGGTGTAGGCGAAGAACGGTCCCGCAACGGGAATCGTGCTGCCCTCGATCTTGGTCGACCATCCCGCCATGTAGCGAAACAGATCCACGGCGAGCGGAACATCGGCAACGCGCGAGACTGAGATTGGTTTGCCGTTGTCGAGGGTTTCGAGTTCTGCGAGTTCTTCGGTGTGTTGTTCGAGCAGGTCGGCGATCTTCCAGATGATGCGACCACGCTCACTGGCTGACATTTTTGCCCACGGACCGGACTCAAAGGCCCGGCGCGCTGCCTTCACGGCGAGGTCAATATCAGCCTTGTCGCCCTCGGCCACTCGGGCCAGCACTTCACCTGTTGCGGGATCGATGGAATCGAAGGTCTTACCCGACGAAGCAGCGACCCACCTGCCGTCGATCAGAAGTTTTCTCGGGGTTGCTAAAAATTGACTGACTGCATCCTGCATCTGCAGCGGAGTTGCTGTTGCCATACTGCCTCCTCAGAAGTGAGGTTGGAAGGAACCTTGGATATTACCACCGGGAGGCGCCACGCGGGGAGGGCAGCCCTGAGAAGAGCGAACACGAAGGACACAAAGTGCTTACGAAAGGCACGAAGTAACGAGAGGTCAAAGTCGTGACCTCTCGCTTTCTGGCCTTCGTGACCTTCGTGTTGTCTTTTGGGGTCAGGCTGCGGCTGTGGCTTTCTTTCTTTGCTCGCGAACACGCTCAACGTTCCGCGTGATGTTCTCAACCTTCTGCTGCGCCTCGGGCGAGCTGGTTAGGAAATCTTCGATTCGTTTCCAGAACATCGGGCTGATGTTCTCGCGCAACGCCGGTAGAAACGGTTTTAGCTTCACGTAGTTGAAGATCATTTCGTTGCAGTTGTCCAGAAACAGATGTTGATCGAGCGCGCCCCGTGCAACGAAAGACATCGCCATGTCCCAATAGGAGGTCACCTGGCGGAAATAAGCGAATTCTTTTCCTCCGGCTGCGAACACTTTGCCGAGCTCTTCGAAACTGTTAGGCCAAAATTCGAATGTCATGAACTTGCGGGCGTCGCGCATCACCGGATCGCAACGCATTTGGTACAGGCGCAAGATAATGTCCACGTCGCCGTGCGTTGCCTTGTTGGTCATACCTGGAGAGAGAGTCTGATCAGCCATTGCGGAACTCCTTTGAAATGGATGGAGGCCGCTATCCTAACCGATTTCAGCTCCGCCGGATGCTCATCTTTGGACTTTTGACTGGTACAAAATTGCCCTAGAGGGCACCCAGACATGAGAAGAGCTATGCGACTGCCACCGGTTCTTTTGTAGCGATCTGCTTGGAGTAATCGCATTTCACTACTGGAGCCGCAGCGGTTTCAGCGGCAGCTTCGCCCTTGGCCTTTGTCGGCTTTTTCTTACGCTTGGGTTGAGGCTCTTCTTCCTCTGCGGCAGTGCGCTTGTTGTTTGGGCACACCAGGAAGGTGCCTGCTTTCAGATTCTTCTCCAGCAGATACGGGCTGCCGCACTCGGGACATTGCTCGGCGACAGGCTTGTACGCCGACGTGAACTCGCAGTTGGGATAGTTCGAGCAGCCGTAGAAGATGTTGCCGCGGCGACGGGCTTTCTTCTCCACCAACTCGCCGTCTTTGCGTCCTTCTGCGGCGCATAGCGGGCAGCTCACTCCAATGAAGTTCTGCTTCACGTACTTGCATTCGGGATATCCGCTGCAGGACACAAACTCGCCATAACGTCCATGACGCAGCACCATGTTGCGACCGCATTTTGGGCAGATCTCCTCGAGCGGAACATCCGGAACCTTCTTGCCCTGATCGAGGCGCCGCGTAGTTTTGCACTCTGGATATCCGGTGCAAGCCATGAATTGACCAAAACGGCCGCGCTTCAGGACCATTGTGCGTCCGCAGTTCTCGCAGTATTCCTCCTGCGTGGTTTCCTGCAGGTCGGCATTCTCGAGATCGGGCAAATCAATTACGTTCTCTTTGGTAAACGTGCAGCTATTGGGATCGTCCTTGTCGTAAGCGCTGCAAGCGAAGAATGACCCGAACTTGCCCCACTTGAGGACGAGCGGAGAGCCGCAGCGCTCGCACTTCTCGTCCGTGGGCTTCTCCATGCGCTTCACATTTTCCATGTGCTTTTGCGCGTACTTCAGGTCCTTCTGGAAGCGCTTGTAGAACTCCGACATCGCGTCGGTCCACTTTTCTTTGCCCTCTTCGATCTCGTCGAGTTCCTCTTCGAGGCGAGCCGTGTACGCCGGATCGAAGATTTCGGCGAAGTTCTTCACCAGCAGATCGGTAACAACCAGGCCGATCTCTGTTGGAATGAACTTGCCGCCAATCTTCTGAACGTACTGGCGCTCCTGGATCGTGCCAATAATCGCCGCATATGTCGATGGACGGCCGATACCACGCTCTTCCAGTTCCTTTACCAACGACGCTTCGTTGTAGCGCGGCGGGGGTTCCGTGAAATGCTGCTCCGGCTTCAATTCCTTCAGCGTAAGCTTCTGACCTTCTTCCAGCGGTGGCAGTTTGTGTTTGAGCGCCTCATCGTCTTCATCTTTGCCCTCTTTCGATTCCTCATAGACCTTGAGGAAGCCCTCGAACTTGAGCACAGAACCGGTTACGCGGAAGTTGTAAGTACGATCGGAGACGGCATCGATGTCAACCGATGTCTGATCGAAGACGGCAGGCAACATCTGTGATGCCACAAAACGCTGCCAAATAAGTTTGTAGACCTTGAACTCATCCTCTTGCAGATACTGCTTTACCGAATCGGGATGACGGAGTGCAGAGGTTGGACGAATCGCTTCGTGCGCTTCCTGCGCGTCCTTCTTCGATTTGTAAATGTTGGGCGACTCCGGGAGAAATTCCTTGCCAAAGTTCGAACCGATGAATTCGCGGACTTCGTCGAGCGCGTCCTGGGCAACACGCGTGGAATCGGTACGCATGTACGTGATCAGGCCCACCGATCCTTCGTCGCCGAGTTCCACGCCTTCATACAAACGTTGCGCAATCATCATGGCGCGCTTCACGCTAAAACGCAGCTTGCGCGAGGCGTCCTGCTGGAATTTGCTTGTAGTGAATGGCGGCGTCGCACTGCGACGGCGTTCCTTCTTCTCAACAGAACGCACGCTCCACTGCGCCTGACGCAGCGCGTTTGTGATCCTTTCGGACTCTTCCCCGTTCGGAACCTCGGTCTTCTCAGCGCCAATTCCGGTGAAGCGCGCATCGAAAGCCGGCGGCTTCGATAAGTGCGCGTCAATCGTCCAGTATTCCTTTTTCTCGAACGCCTTGATGTCGCGCTCGCGTTCCACGATGAGACGCAACGCGACGGTCTGCACGCGACCTGCTGAGAGCCCACGGCGAACCTTGTCCCACAGCAGCGGCGAGATCTGGTAGCCGACGATGCGATCCAACACGCGACGAGTCTGTTGCGCGTCTACTAAGTTCCAGTCGATCTCGCGGGGATGCTCAAACGCAGCCTTGACCGCCTTCGAAGTGATTTCGTTGAAGGTCACACGGTGAATTGGAATGCCGCCACCGCGCTTCTTCTTCGGCTTGGATTCGCCAAGTTCCTCATACAAATGCGCAGCGATGGCTTCGCCTTCTCGGTCAGGATCAGGAGCGAGATAGATCGCCGAGGCGGTTTTCGCCTTCTTCTTCAGGTTCGTCAGAACCTTTTCTTTACCGGGAATGACAATGTACTCGGCCTCGAAGTCGTTATCGAAATCGATACCGATTTTGCTCTTCGGCAGATCTTTAACGTGGCCGAGCGAGGCTTCGACGTCGAAATCCTTGCCGAGATATTTGTTGATCGTTTTCGCCTTGGCCGGCGACTCAACGATGACTAAAGCTTTGGACAATGTTCGTTCCCTTAACGCAAAGTCTGTTGCGAAACTATCACAAGCCGAAACGTACCGGCTAACCGGTCAAAATGTCTTAACGTAATTTTTGCCTGGAAGCGGCTTAATCTTTCCCGCCAGTTCTAGCTCAAACAGTGCGGAAAAAATCTCCGATGAGGAGATCTCTCCCTCCAGCTTTTCAATGATGACATCCAGCTGGGTGGCCTCGTCGGGCTTCAGCAGCGCGTAAATGCGCTTTTCGTGCGGCGACAGTTTCGAATCCGCGAATAGAGATGCTTCAGTAGGCTCGGGGGATTCAACCCGCCAATTTGCTTCGAGTTGCAGCTTCACGTCGGCAGGCAGCTCTTCCCAGACGTCCTCCCATGTCGCAGTGAGCTTAGCGCCTTGCTTTATCAAAGTGTTAGGCCCCCACGAGTTTCTATTGGTGACATTGCCTGGAACTGCAAAAATGTCTCGGCCCTGCTCCAAAGCGCAGCGAGCGGTTATGCGCGTCCCGCTGTATTCGCCAGCTTCTACTACAAGGACGCCCAGGGATAATCCGCTTATAATTCGATTCCGAATCGGGAAGTTCTGCGGTGCCGCGAACGTTCCAACTGGGAACTCAGAAACCAGAGTTCCTCCCGCAGCAACAATTCCCTCTGCGATTCGCCTGTTGTCGCGCGGATACGGAACGTCAATTCCCGTCCCCCAGACCGCGACGGTCTTACCTTTGCCGTTGAGAGCTCCACGATGGGCGTGAGTGTCCACCCCGCGAGCCATGCCGCTGACAATGACCAGCCCGCGCGACGCAAGATCGTTCGATAAACGCTCCGCCATACCCATTCCGTATGGTGTCGGATGACGGGTTCCAACTACGCCCAATCCCGATTCACTCAACAGCTCAGCATTTCCGCGTACGTACAGCACCAGAGGTGGATCGTAGATTTCCTTGAGCCGCGCTGGATAGCGGTGATCCTCGAACGAAATAAGCTCAGCGCTAGCGTCACGCGCCTTCATGAACTCTTCTTCGGCCAGTGAAGAGGACTTACCCAGTGCGATAGATTGCGCCGAAGCCGCTGGTAGTCCCGCCGCCTCAAGCTCAGTGAGAGAGGCAACAAAGACCCGTTCTACGCCGCCAAAGTGTTGGACAAGCCGGTGTCCCCGAATGGGACCCATCCCTGGCGTCAATACCAGCGCGAGCCATTGCAGCGTGGTGACGTCGGGTTGAATTGAGCGGGAGACGGCAGCGGAGTCAGTCATCTGAGCAAACTGGACGCGGAAGATACAGTGAGAAAGGCGCGAGTGTCAAGAAACCAACGGTCATCGGGCCATAAAGAGATCGGGTGATCTGGTCATCGGGTGATCGGGTGAAGTAACAAGCGCATCTCCTAGGTCTTCGCGAACCGTCAACAAGTCAGAAATCAAAATCAAATTCGCCTATCACTTCACCCGATGACCCGATGGCCAGATCACCCGATCCTTCTTTGCCTGTTAGTATTTTTATGAATGTCCTCGCTTCGCGTCTCTGCTATCGGTTACTTAAACACGGCTCCGCTGATGTGGAACTTCGAGCATGGTTCCGGATCACTTGAACTGCGCAAGGACTTCGAAATCGATTACACCATCCCCTCGCGGTGCGCGGAGATGCTGGACAAAGGCGCTGCGGACATCGGGATTATTCCCGTCGCAGCGTACACAGCCATTCCAGGGCTGCGAGTTATTCCCGACGTAGCCATCGCAAGCAGAGGGGCAGTCCGTTCCATCCTTCTGATCAGCCTGCGACCACTGAGCGAAATCCGGAGTGTAGCTCTGGACTCGTCTTCGCGTACTTCGGCTGCCCTGATTCAAGTCTTACTACGGATGCAGAATCGGGAAGTCACCTTTGCTCGCGCTGAACCGAAGCTGGATGCAATGCTAGAGAAACACGACGCGGCTTTGTTGATCGGAGATCCCGCACTACAGGTGGATCGGACGCGATATCAAACCTGGGACTTAGCCGAGGAGTGGCGGAATCTCACAGGAAAGCCTTTTGTCTTTGCGTTTTGGGCAGTCCGCGAGAATGCGGCTCCGGAAGAGGAACTCAGCCGAGTGGCAGACTTGTTCCGCGAATCGCGCGACGAAGGGTTGAAACACATCACGGAAATCGCAGATGAATGGTCATCCAGACTTTCGGTCTCCCAAGAAGCTGTCCGCAGCTATCTGAAAGAGAATATTCACTATTATCTTGACCCAGAGAGCATCTCTGGCATGAAGCTGTTCTTTGACCTTGCGGCCTCCTATGGGATTCTGCCCTCCGCGCCGGAATTGCGGCTGGTCCCAGAGCTCGCTTTCCGCAACTCCACTGGTCAAAGCCGCGTCTAACGAGACAGGTTACATGCGTGTTTTTTGAACTGATCGTCGCGGGAGGAGTGTGGGCAAAGCTGCGTGCGCTCGGTCCCATCGGCGAAATCCTGCTCGGCCTGGCGGATGCGTCTGTTGTTCCAACACCGGGAAGCTTGGATCTGCTGCTAATTCTTCTCGTAGGATCCGCACCGCACAACTGGTGGATTTATGTTCTGGCGGCAACGCTGGGTTCCTCACTCGGCGCTTACATCACTTATCGCATCGGAATCAAGAGCGGAAAAGAAGGCCTAGCGAAACGCATTCCCGAAAAGAAACTGGCGACTATTTACCGCTGGAGTGAGAAATACGGTGTCGGAGCCGTCGCTGTGCCCGCATTCCTGCCGCCACCATTCCCCCTTTCGCCTTTTTTGTTGGCTGCCGGCGTAATGAAAGTTCCCAGAGCTAAGTTCCTTGCCGCATATTCGTCGGGAAGGCTCGTGCGATACGGGGTTGTGGCATGGCTGGGTCGGAGATACGGTCAGTCGATTATTCACGCCATGCAGCAATATTCCCGACCGATCATCTGGACTCTGATCGGTCTTGCCGTGTTGGGAGGAATCGCGGTTGCGGGCTATCTATGGCGCCGGAAACAACAAGGATTACCCATGCTTCATTCGGTCGAAAAGAAAGCCGCGTAAGTCAGCGCCTAGTACGCCCAGCGCAGGAGCGTCGCTCCCACAGTAAATCCGGCTCCCACAGACGCCAGGAGGACAAGGTCACCCTTTTTCAGCTTGCCTTCCTCAAGCGCTGTCTGCATTGCCAAGGGAATTGTGCCTGCTGTCGTGTTGCCGTATTCGCCGATGTTGATGATCACGCGGTCTTCGGACATTCCCAACCGCTCAGCCGTCGCAGTAATAATGCGTTTGTTCGCCTGATGAGGAATGAAAGCGGCTAAGTCAGCCCCGGTGAATCCATTTCGCGTAAGGACTTTTTCCGAGAACTCCGCCATCTTGCGCACCGCGTACTTGAAGACGGCTCCTCCGTCCTGGTGCACGAAGTGCATCTTCTTATCTATAGTTTCGTGCGTTGCCGGATTGAGGCTTCCGCCTCCGGGCATATACAGCGAACATCCGCCAGCCCCATCAACCTCATGCAGAAAGTCGATCAGTCCAACATCCTCACCATCTTTGGCAGGTTCGAGAAGCACCGCGCCCGCGCCATCACCAAAGATCACACAAGTGGCGCGGTCGGTGTAATCGATGACCGCTGACATTACGTCGGCTCCGATCACCAATACCTTTTTATGCGCGCCAGTTTGAATCAGCTGCGCTCCGACCTGCAGCGCGTACACGAACCCGGAACACGCGGCAGACAGGTCGAATCCCCAAGCGCCCGGCGCTCCAAGCTTGTGCTGAATGAGGCAGGCCGTAGATGGAAACAGCATGTCCGGCGTCACTGTGCCGACAATAATGGCCTCAACTTTGGAGGGCGCGACTCCAGCATTGGCGAGCGCTTTCCGAGCAGCCTCGCAGGCGATGTCCGAAGTAGCGACGCCTTTGTCGACGAGATGGCGCTGGCGAATTCCAGTGCGCTCCTGAATCCATTGGTCGTTGGTTTCGACCATTTTTTCGAGGTCTGCGTTGGTCAGAAGTCGGGGAGGAACGTAGGTTCCAAGGGCACTGATCTTGGCCCGCTGAAGCTGTTTCAAACCATTCTCCGGGAGTGAGTCGGCCGCCACAACAGCCCTGACGGTCCGCAAAGCCACGTTAAGGAAGCCAGACACCGGGGAGCCCACTGCACATGCACTGGCCCATTACCGTTGCTTCCTTCCGGACCTGGCGGGGTTCACAGGATTACATCGCGCGGGACCCGGCATCTGACATTTCGATATTAACATCCACGTAAGTTCACATTCTGCACGGCTCTCAGCGCGAGAAGCGCCCTTAGATCACATGGGGAATGGTTGCAGAGATGGTGGAGTAATCGCAGAGTCGCGCAGGCGAGGGGACACAAGCAAACGACGTCCTTAAGGAACTACTTGTCTTGAAACTTCCGGGGTAAACTGAGCCAACCCGATGCCTTCCAACGCGCCAACCATCACGCGCGCAGCGCACCCCGTCATTCAGCGTTTCTTTGATATTTCGCTGTTCTTCCTGCTATTCACCGGCTTCGCCATCCTGGCAGGAACTGGCAAGCTTGATCTGTTATCGCTGCTCTTCGGCATCTCGGCACTTCTGGCAAAGGGTTACCTTCTTGTTCGGAAAATCGATGTAACTCTTCCCGAGCAGTGGACAACTTACTTCACGCTCATCTATCTCGTTTTCTTCGCGCTCGACTACTTCCTGATCTCGCAAACATTCATTGGTTCATTAATTCACATGGTGCTGTTCGCGGCGATGGTGAAGGTCTTTTCGATCCATCGTGACCGGGACTACGTGTACCTGGCTTTGCTGTCGTTTGGGATGGTTCTTGCCGCAGCTGTTCTGACGGTCGACTCTTTGTTCTTCGGCCTGTTCTGTGTCTTTGTGCTGCTTGCGGTGACAACCTTTGTCAGCATGGAAATGCGACGATCCTGGATTGGCGCTTCGGCATCGGCCCCCACCGAAGCGCGTGAACTGCGCGACCTGCGGCGTCTGCCAGGGTCAGTCGTGCGCGCGTGCCTTTTGCTGGTCATCAGTATTGTTTTGGGAACGATCGCACTTTTCTTCCTCATTCCCCGCAAGGCTTCTGCTGGATACCTGAGCGCATTGAGTTCTCGCGGCGATCTTTCTACCGGATTCAGCGAAGAAGTCAGGTTGGGAGAAATTGGACAACTCCAGCAGTCCAACGCAGTGATGATGCACGTTAAGTTCGCGCCCGGCGTGAGGGTTCCTAACGATCTCCGCTGGCGTGGTGTGGCATTCACCACATTCGACGGCAGGCGTTGGAGCACTCCGCATGAGAACATCACCCCAGAACCGATGAACCCCACCTGGGCTCTGGGGCTCGCGGCATCAAACCACCGTCTTTTCGCCGGCAGCGGACAGCGCGTGCGGTACAAGGTATCGCTGGAACCTTTTGGCTCGCGCGTCTTCTTCGTGCTTCCGCAAGCGGAGTCGATCAATGGCAGATATCAAGCGATTCGGATCGACTCTACCGGTTCGATCCTCAATGCCGACAATTCACGGTCAGTTAGTGACTATGTCGTGACATCGGAGATTGCCCCTCCGATGCCGGATCAACTGCCACCCACTCCCGAAGTGGGGCTGAGCGAGATTGTCTATCTGAAGACTCCATCGAATCTCGATCCGCGCATTAGGCAACTGGCCGAGCAGGTAGCGGCGGGTCAGGACACACCATTCCTCAGAGCGGTGGCGATTGAACGATATCTCGCGACCAGCTACAGGTACACGCTACAGCTGCCATCGACGTCGCCGAAGGATCCGGTTGCAAACTTTCTATTTGAACGTAAGGTGGGACATTGCGAGTACTTCGCTTCTTCGATGGCTGTGATGCTCCGCACGCTCGGTATTCCGGCGCGCACTGTGAATGGTTTTCGCGGTGGGGAGTACAACGATGTGACCGGAAGCTACATCGTGCGCGCCAAAGATGCGCATTCATGGGTTGAGGCCTACTTTTCTGGTTATGGCTGGTATACGTTCGATCCCACACCGGCCTCATCCTCTACTTCACCTGATTCCTGGAGCCGACTCTACCTCTACGCAGACGCGATGCGGGAGTTCTGGCACGACTGGGTGGTGAACTACGACCCTGGACACCAGAGTGTCGTGGGTTCGATGCTGGTTCGCCAAAGCCGTCTCCGCCTTGATTTGTTTCGCAACGGCATGCAGTCGCTTTATGAAGGTTCCGTGCGCCGTGCGCGCGCATTGCGAACTCACTTCCAGCAACACCAAGACGCCTGGACCCTGTGGCTCGCTTGTGGACTAACGCTCTCGATGCTTCTCCTAGTTGGGCCAAGAGCGCTGCGGCTAGTTCGCCGGTTGAGGATCACGCAAAAGCCAACACTGGAGCCACACACAGCGGCGACGATCTGGTACACGCGTCTGCTCAAGCTGTTGTCGCGCCGGGGCATACGAAAGCCTCCCTCGCAGACTCCGCAGGAGTTCCTGGAAGCCCTCCGTTCTCACCCTGCCCGCGAGCCGGCGGCGCGATTCACCGCGCATTACGAGCGCGCGAGATTCGGCCATTCTGCAGATGACGCAGAGAAGCTTCCGGAGCTGTACCGCGAAGTGGAAGCCGTCTCAAAGGAGAAGTGACGGGGGTGGCGTGTGGCCATGCAGCCCGGAATGGTAAAATAAAGAGATTGCATGCCAGTAGAAGTTTCCTCTGAGAACCCTCCGGCTATTTCAAATAGCTCCAACTCGAGTTCCTCTAAACCTGCGAAGAAGATCGGCTTTGTCAGCTTAGGCTGTCCGAAGAACCTGGTCGACAGCGAGGTGATGATGGGGCTCTTGAATCAGGCGGGAGCTGAGATTACCACTCGCGCCGACGAAGCCGACATCATCGTCGTAAACACGTGTTCGTTCATCGATTCTGCGAAACAGGAATCGGTGGACACCATTCTCGAGATGGCGCAACACAAAGCGTCCGGAAGAGCGCAAAAGCTGATCGTTGCGGGCTGCCTGGTAGAACGGTACCGCTCTGAGATCCAGAAGAACATTCCCGAGGTCGATGCAGTGGTTGGCACGGGAGAGCTTGAGCGGATCATCGAAGCCGCGGGCATCGCGCCTGCTCCGTTTGCCGAGACACAAGAGAACTCACTCTTCAAGATTCTGATCGATCGCGCCCCAAGTGCCGTCAAGGAGCATTCGCGGCCCGAAGGCACGGCTCGCCGGAGCAATGGACGCTTTTCACGTGCCGATTGGGACGGCGCGATCTCCGATCTTCCAAACTATCTGTACGACGACAGCACTCCCCGGCTCCTTGCGACCGGGAAGACATCGGCGTACCTGAAAATCGCTGAGGGTTGCGACCATCCGTGCAGCTTCTGCATTATTCCGCAGCTCCGCGGAATGTTTCGCTCGCGCCACTTCGAATCGGTGATCGCTGAGGCACGCCGCCTCACCGCCAACGGCGTGAGGGAATTGACTCTCATTGGGCAGGACACGACCTGCTACGGGGAAGATCTGGGAATAAAGGACGGTCTGGCACTGCTGCTGGCTCGTCTTGCAGAGATTGAGGAGCTTCGCTGGATTCGGTTCCTGTATGCGTATCCCAACAAAATCACAGGCAGGTTACTTGAAACCATCGCAGCTCACGAAAAGATTTGCTCCTACATGGACGTTCCTCTGCAACACGCTTCCGCCTCGACGCTAAAGCGCATGAAGCGAGGGGCCGGAGCCGATATCTTTTTAAAAAGCATCGAAAAGATGCGACGGATGATTCCCAATCTGACACTTAGAACTTCCTTTATCGTTGGATTCCCAGGCGAGACGGAGCCTGAGTTCGCGGAGCTGTGCGACTTTGTCCGAGCTGCAGAGTTTGACTGGATGGGAGTATTCGGCTACTCCGACGAGGATGGCGCTGCGGCTTTCAAATTGCACGATAAAGTTCCTGGCACGGAAATCGAGCGCCGCCGCAAGAAGCTGATGGGGATTCAGCAAAGCATCAGCAGGAAAAAGAAGAAGCAACTGATCGGCCGCGAATTCGATCTCCTGGTAGAAGGCGCTTCCGAGGAGACTGCCTTGCTCTGGGAGGGCCGAACTCCGATGCACGCTCCCGAGATTGATGGCAAGGTCTTCATCAACGACTTCGGATCTCATGAATCTCTCGCGCGCGGAGAGTTCTATCGCTGCGAGATCACTGAAGCCCACGACTATGACCTTGTGGCGCGCATAATATAAGTATGGCCGGCAAGAAAGCTCTCAGTCTGCGCTGCCCAACCTGTAAGAACGTCGTTCTGCGTTCAGACGAGTACTTTCCTTTCTGCAGCGATCGTTGTCGGCTGATCGATCTTGGTAAGTGGGCGAGTGGCGGCTACCGAATCAGCTCCCCTGTGCTCGATCCCGAGCTACTCGAAGAAGTCGAGCAACGGCCGCATTCCACGCAAGATCAAGATGAGCATAAGCGCCATTAGGCCGGAATCACTCACTGCGAGAACTAGATGGGCCTGGATCGCAGCCACTTTCTTCGGGATCGGGCGACTCCCTGGAGGCGCGGGCACATGGGCGTCAATAGCGACCGTACTCCTCTGGTGGACGTTGTCCGGTCTGATCTCGAACAGTCATCCATCCGTTATCGCGGCTGTCATCACATGCACAGTCACCGTGATCGGTATCCGTGCGAGCACTCTCGTCGCTCGAGAGAGCGGGATCAAAGATCCGGGCTTCGTTGTGATCGATGAAGTCGCCGGACAGATGATTCCGCTCATCATCGCGCCGCTGCGTTGGAAATATCTCCTAGCGAGCCTTATACTTTTTCGTTGCTTCGATATTTTGAAGCCGCCACCGTTGCGAGCACTTGAGCGCCTACCGGAGGGTATCGGTATCATGCTCGACGACGTTGGAGCCGGCATTTACGCGGCTCTGGTTTTAATTGCCTTAACGAAGTTCTGGCCAGCATTCTAAAAAGGGCGGTTCCGTTGAAGCACGCGATGGACCGGACTGTGCCACTATGGGAATCTCAGAGCGTTTGCGGGGAAAGCACAGCTTGAACGGGAAGCCGCATATTACATCTGTCACTCCAGAGTTCGCGCTTCCCGGAGGCGAAGTACGCATATCGGGAACCGGATTGCGTCCTCAAGAGATGCGTCGCCCCCGGGTACGCTTCGGTGACGAACCAGGCGGTGTGGTGATCTCGTCCGACGATTTTGTAGTCGCCAGGGTTCCCGACGGCGCCAACTCCGGCCCTGTAGTCGTAATTCCAGATGAGGCAACCAGCAACGGCTTCGATCTGAAGGTTGCTGTACCCATCGCGGAAAACCTTCATCCCGTGACTAATCCAGCGCTCGATCACGAAGGCAATCTCTTCGTGACCTTCTCCGGATCTCGCGGACAAAAAGTACCTGTCTCGATTTACAAGATCGACACCAGCTATCACGTAAAACCATTCCTCTCTGAGTTGATGAACGCGCATGGCGTTGCATTCGATCGCGAAGGACAGATGTACGTCTCGTCGCGGCAGAATGGCACCGTCTATCGTGTGGCTCCGAACGGAACGATGTCAGCCTATGCTGAAGGAATGGGAGTAGCGACCGGTATTGCTTTTGATCGCGAACAGAACCTGTATGTTGGCGACCGAAGCGGCACGATATTTAAGATCGCCCGCGATCGCCAGACATTCGTTTTTTCCACGCTGGAACCCAGCGTCTCCGCCTATCATCTGGCCTTTGGTCCAGATCAAAGCCTTTATGTCAGCGGCCCCACAACGTCGAGCTACGACGCAATTTATCGCATCGATCCCCACGGCGACAGCTCGGTGTTTTTCCGCGGCCTCGGACGTCCTCAGGGAATGGCTTTCGACGCCGCCGGAAACCTCTACGTCACAGGGTCATTCGCTGGTAAGCGCGGGATTGTGCGCATTACTCCGGACAAACAAGCAACCCTCTGCGTCTCGGGTCAGAATCTCGTTGGCTTGTGCTTCGCGCCTGGCCGCGCTGCCGTTCTTGCCACTACGTCAGCTGTGTTCCATCTGTCGTGGAACATCCAAGGGCTTCCTCTTCTGCCCTGATTGAGCCGGAACTTCCGAAAGCTATACTGCCAAAGTGAACGCTGAGATCGTAGCCGTTGGCTCGGAGTTACTGACTCCATTTCGCCAAGACACAAATTCTCTTTTTCTGACCGAAAGACTGAATGAACTCGGCGTGGAAGTTCGCTTCAAAACGGTGGTGGGCGACTCACGCGCCGATCTGGTTGCAGTCGCGCGCACTGCCATCGCTCGCGCGAGCATTGTGATCTTCATGGGAGGCCTTGGCCCCACCGAAGACGATCTCACCCGGGAGTCCGTTGCCGAGGCGCTTGGGATCGAGGTGCATCGTGATCCTCAAATCATCACTGAGCTGTATAAGCGGTTTGCGGAACGTCGTATGAAGATGCCGGAGAACAACACTCGGCAGGCAGATGTCTTGGATGGAGCTATTCTCCTGCGCAACGCGAATGGAACTGCGCCCGCACAATGGTTGCAGACTAACTGGGACGGTGACCGTCGCTACGTCATGCTTCTTCCTGGTCCACCACACGAACTCAAACCGCTTTTCGATACTCAGTGTTTCCCCAGACTGAAAGAAGTGCTTCCCCCGCAATTCATATCGAAGCGCGTTCTAAAAATTGCCATGGGTGAGTCGGCATGTGATGCTCGCATTGCACCCATCTATACAAAAGTTCCTGAGGTGCAGACCACAATCCTTGCCCATGGTGGCGAAGTCGAAGTTCACCTCCAGAGCCGCGCAGGTACGCAGGAGCAAGCTGAGCATCAGGTTGAAGAACTAGCCGACAAGCTCGAGGAAGAACTAGACGACTCTGTCATCTCCAGCGGCGGTGAGTCGATCGAACAGATTGTCGGCTATTTTCTGCAGATGCGCGGCGAGACACTCGCTGTGGCTGAGTCCTGTACCGGCGGGATGATGTCCGAACGCATCACATCAGTTCCGGGCAGCTCCCGCTACTTTCTCGGCGGAGCCGTCGTGTATTCGAACGAGTTGAAAACCAAGTTGGCCGGAGTTCCTGCAAAGTTGATCGCAGAACACGGCGCCGTGAGCCGTGAGGTCGCGCTCGCTTTAGCGGAAGGGATCCGCGAGCGAACCAAAGCGACTTTCGGAGTTGGAATAACCGGCATTGCAGGTCCAAGTGGTGGCACTCCCGAGAAGCCCGTCGGTCTCGTGTACATCGCGATTTCCGATGGCAAGGAGCACGAGGTAGTTGAGCGAAGACTGCCGGCAGACCGTGAACGCATCCGGCTCTGGGCAAGCTTCATCGGACTCGATCTCGTCCGCCGAAAGCTCATCTGAGATGCGCTTGTTTGTTGCAATCGAGATTTCCGCTGATATTCGGCGGCGCATCACTGAGTTCATGAACCGCACGCAGCCACAATTGACCAATGCTCGCTGGGTCCGGCCAGAAGGACTGCATATCACCCTGAAGTTTCTCGGCAATGTCGCCGACCAGCAAGGCGGCGCGATTGAAGCAGCGTTGCGGGGAATTGAGGCGCCGCAGTTCGAAGTATCTCTACAGAACATCGGTGTCTTTCCCAATCCGAGATCACCGCGTGTGTTGTGGGTCGGCATTGAGTCCGGCCCAGACTTGTGCAGCCTGGCGAGAACCGTGGATGACACATTAGCCCCTCTGGGCTTCGAGCGTGAGAAACGTGCCTTCGCTCCTCATGCGACGCTGGCGCGCTTCAAAGAAGGAAGCAGGACCCAAAATGTGAGCTCAGCACTGCCGGAGTCGAACCCGAGCTTCGGTACAATGAGCGCGACGGAATTTCACTTGTATGAAAGCAAACTTTCGCCGAAGGGTGCCTCTTACACCAAGTTAGCCAGGTTCGCGCTCATATAGAGTCGAGCTGACGCCGCATGAACACGCTCATCTATCTCGCCTTAGCCGTGATCGCTTACCTGTTAGGCTCAATACCATTCGGATTGATCATCGTCCGCATTGTGCGCGGTGAGGACGTGCGCATGACCGGCAGCGGCAACATTGGCGCGACGAACGTTGCCCGCTCGGGAGGTGCAAAGCTAGGCATCGCAACCCTCGTGCTCGATGCACTGAAAGGTTATTTCGCAGTCTTGATCGCTTCGCTGACGAGCCATCGGAATCCCGGAATCGATTTGGGATTGGCGACTTCCCTCGCCGCGCTATGCGCCATTTTGGGACACGTCTTTCCTGTTTGGTTGAAATTTCGCGGCGGCAAAGGCGTCGCGACGGCCGTTGGCGCATTCGTCGGGTTGGCACCGCGGGCGGTTCTCCTGGTTCTCGCCATCTTTCTTCTGATCGTGTTGATCTCCAGATATGTCTCGCTGGGATCTATCGTCGCCAGCGCAGTGTTCCCTCTGCTCGCCTTCTTTCTCTATCGGAGCGAGTCCTCGCCGGCCGCCTTTGCTGTGATGTTGAGCGCTTCGTTGCTTATCATTCTCAAGCACAAGGCCAACATCAGACGCTTACTGGATGGAACGGAAAATCGCTTGCAGTTCTACAAGAGCTAATGTCCAGATCCATCCGCCCGCAAGCAAGGAGTAGCGCGTGAGCCGCATCGCCGTGATCGGCGCCGGGGCATGGGGCACCGCGCTTTCGATAGTGTTTGCGCGCGGTGGTCGGCATCAGGTTCAACTCTGGGCCTTTGAGCGCGAAGTGCGCGAATCTATCGAGAGCACGCGCAGCAACAACTTATTCTTGCCCGGATGCAAGGTTCCCGAAGCGGTACAGGTTACCAACAACCTTCACGACGCTCTTAGCGGCGCAGAAACTATTCTCACGGTGATGCCCTCGCACCATGCGCGGCGTCTGTACGAGCAGATGAGGGGGTCGCTGTCTGGGGAGGTGGTCGTGGTTAGCGCAACCAAGGGAATCGAGAACGGAACCTACAAGCGTATGACCGAAGTTGCGGCCGATGCTGCCGGAGTGAGCCGAGTCGCCGCGCTCAGCGGGCCCACGTTTGCAAAAGAAGTAGCGCGTGGAGATCCAACAGCGCTTACGGTCGCCTCGACAGATGCAAATGTCTCGGCGACCATCCAGCGCGAATTCAGCGATCCAATGTTCCGCATTTACACGAACGACGACGTCGTTGGAGTGGAGCTCGGCGGCTCACTCAAGAATGTAATCGCGATCGCTGCGGGTGTCGTGGAAGGTCTCGGGTTTGGTCACAACACCGCGGCAGCGCTCATCACACGCGGCCTGGCCGAGATAACGCGCCTTGCGGTCGCTTGCGGGGCTCGCCCACAAACGCTTTCCGGCCTCGCCGGTATGGGTGATCTCGTTCTGACTTGCACAGGCGGACTTTCAAGAAATCGCACGGTCGGCGTGGAATTAGGGCGTGGACATAAGCTGAGTGACATCATGGCGGGTATGCACGGCATGGTTGCCGAGGGCGTGCTTACTACCGATGCGGCTTTAGGCTTGGCGGCACGCCACGGCATCGAGATGCCGATTACCGAGCAGATCCATGCCCTTCTGCATGAGGAAAAGTCTCCTAAAGATGCAATCCGCGAACTCATGAGTCGCCCAGGCCGAGAAGAGTGACGCCATGCGTGCTCCTAGGACCGAAGTAATCAGTAAAACGCCTGAGAACGTAGTTAGACATCCGGAGTTTCGGGATAATCGGGATAGAATTCCGTTCAATTCCCAAAACTTTCAATGCGCCTGCCCAACCGCATACCGCTGCTCTATCTGATTTCTGGTGTTTTGATCCTTGTAGGTGTGGTGCCGCTGTACTTTTACGGTACTCAAGTTGTTGCTGTCAATCGCGAACGCCTGAAAATCAACGAGCAGCTCCTGCAGAATACCGTTACGAAGTCCCTGAGCGATGACGTTGAACACCGCCAAGCTACCCTGCAAGCGTCCCTCGGAAATCTGTCAACCGCCGTCTTGGTTACAAGCGGGGGGAATCTCACCGGCGATCACGTAAACACGCCGGAATTGCGAGCTCTGGTTGAGAGATTTACCTCCTCGTCTGACATTCTCGCCTACGCCACACTCTTGAATGATGAAGGGAAGGGTGTCTCGGCAGGACGCATAGCTCCCGACGCATTTGTACAGCGCGAACTCGAGCATGCTTTTATGGCAGCTCGGGAAGGGCGTGTCTACAACGGTCAAGCTCTCACCGTTGGCTCCGGCAAAGAACAACATACAACCATGCTGGTAAGCACTCCCGTGCTCAGCGACGATCATTTTTTGGGAATGATTGGAGCCGTGGTTGATCTGCAATACCTCATCACCAGTCTGAAGACCGCAAGCCAGGGAGGCCTTGACACCTTTGTTGTTGACCATCAAGGCCGATTGGTGGCCGGTGCAAATAGTGAATATGCAACCGGTCAGGACATGACCGGGAACCAGTTAGTGAAGGCTTTTGTTGACCAGGGGACTCGCGCCAGACTCGTTGCCACTAGCTCATTTGGAATGAAGCGCGGAAAATATGTCGTCGACATGCTAGGCACCTTCAGCCCAGTCCCGTCCTTACGGTGGGCGGTTATTGCAGAGAAGACGCAGGCAGATGCATATCAAAGCGTCTTCGAGATGCAAACCAAGGCGAAACAGTTCGCGTTGCTGGCGATTCTGCTGAGTCTGGCTTTTGGAATCTCCGCCGCGCGTCAACTTGCCACCCCGCTACAGACGCTGACGGAATCAAGCCGAGCCATTGCCCGGGGCGATTTTTCTCAACGGGTCCAGGTTAAGAGCCGTACGGAAATTGGCGAACTTGCCGATACGTTCAACAGCATGACTTCGGATCTGGAGCGTTTCGTTCTGGATTTAAAGCGCGCTGCCGAAGAGAACCGCACGTTGTTTCTTAGTTCCATTCAGATGTTGGCGGGCGCCGTCGACGAAAAGGATCCGTACACTCGAGGCCATTCCGATCGCGTAACTCGCTATTCAATGCTCATAGCCAAAGAATTGGGTTTGCCTGAGGATGAAGTCGAGAAAATCCGCATCTCCGCTCAACTGCACGATGTGGGCAAGATAGGAATTGAGGATCGAATCCTGAAAAAACCCGGAGCCCTTACTCCCGACGAATACGAGATCATGAAGACGCACACAACTAAGGGTGCGGCAATCCTTCGTCCCGTAGAGATGCTCAAGGAGATGATTCCCGGAATTGAACTGCACCACGAGTCACTCGACGGTCGCGGTTATCCTCATGGTCTTAAGGGAGAGGAAATTCCGCTTACGCCGCGCATCATCATGGTCGCCGACTGCTTTGACGCGATGACGACGAACCGTCCTTATCAGGCCGCAATGGATCCGGAGTACGTAGTGCGCATCATCAACTCGCTGGTAAACACCAAATTCGATCCGCGCGTTGTAGCCGCGTTGAGCACGGTGTTCGAGCGAGGAGACTTCCGCCTTCGCCGCGCCGCAGCCGTAACTCCGGAAGCGCAGACGGCAGTGGCGGGCGAGAGCGTTTAAGGTTTCGCAAGAACCACATGCGAAAGTTTCGCGGCCCTTCTCTTGATGAGCACACACTCTCATTAGCACTCACTATCGGCTGACCTTGCTACACTACTTCGCCACCTTAACGTGACAAAGGAGCGGATCTTTGAGTCCGAAACCGACATTAGTAGCGCAGCTGATCGCGGAGTTTCTTGGAACTTTTGTCCTAATTCTGTTTGGCATCGGCGTAGTTGCAATGGTCGTACTGTTCCCAAGTAAGAATGCCGGGGAGCTCATTCATGGCGGATACACGAACATCACACTGGGTTGGGGACTGGCCGTTACGATGGGAATTTACATCGCGGGGAAGATCTCTGGCGCGCACTTAAATCCCGCCGTCACGGTGTCCCTGGCCGTTTTTCGAGGATTTCCCTGGCGACACGTGATCCCATATTCAGTTGCGCAGATTGCCGGCGCATTCTGTGCTGCCGCAGTGGTGTATCGCAATTACCTCCCAGCCTTCCGTCAGGTTGATCCGTCATTCGATCACACGGCAGGCGTCTTCACGACGTTTCCCACGTTCCCGGCATTGCCGGGAGCGGGATTTCTTGATCAGGTAATCGGCACTGGACTTCTTCTGTTGCTCATTCTGGCAATCACTGATGAATTCAACATGCCGCCTGGCGCGAACTTGGCACCTTTGATGATTGGACTCGTAGTCGTGGCTATCGGCATGAGTTTCGGCGGAATGCACGGGTACGCTATCAATCCAGCTCGCGATTTTGGACCACGTTTGTTCACCGTCGTCGCGGGCTTCCGCAACAACGGTCTCACCGATGGAAGCGGTGCGTGGCTCGTTCCGATCGCAGGGCCATTGTTGGGTGGTTTGCTGGGGTCAGCGCTGTACGACTTCGGTATCCGCCGTTTCCTGCGCCCCACGCAGCACATGTCTCAGACGGTCAGGTGATCTTGAACACCATAGCGCGTCCCTCGCGCTTTTTCAGTTTGCGCGCCTTGCCGAGAGCCACCATCACGTACAGAGCGTTGAGACGATCGAAGTACTCCTTAAACAGGTCAGGTCGATGGGCTCCAGACTTCAGGCTGTTCACGGTGATCTCTTTGCCCTTGAACTTGCGCGCAATCACATCGGGCGAGTCTGATTGAATGGCTGTGACGGAATAATTGTTGCGCCGTTGGGCAGTGGCAACCAGATAAGCGTTGGCAGTTCGATAGACGTAGTAACTTCGCTTATCGCCCTCTGCCTGGCCCACGAATTTTGCGTCGGTGAACAAGTTTTTGGCACTCATGTGTTCCTTCCTTTTCTGGGAAGTTTTCAATGCCAAGAGCAAGACTAACGTGGGAGTTTATAGGCACTCGGACGGCTGGGCAAGATTTGAATTTCGACACAGTTTCGCGTTCGGGTCAGGCCGAACTCCTCGCCCCTACTTGAAGTACTCTAGCCTCCCTTGTCCAGCGTATTGGCTCCAAACGTCCTACGCCGAAGGTCCAGGCCAGGGCACCGGTCAGCGAGAGGGCAGCAGTAATCGCGAATGCGGCCTGAAAATTACCCGTCCAATCGACGATGTATCCCGTGAGCGCCGGACCAAAAATTCTCTGTCGGCGGGCGATGGTTTGCAAGGCTGCGGGGAACTAATGTTCTGAGTGCATACCTAACTGGTGAAGGCTGGCGTCAGCCGATTCGCTTCGCTCGCGCAGGAGCAATACGCGGAAACTTGTATTCATGCTGCGACATATCCACGCGGCGACCGCGGAAGCGGACGCCTTCGGCTTCCAAGCGGAAGCGCTGCTCGAATGCGGAGTTTCCACGCAGCTTGATTGCTCCACCAAAGCCGAGGACCCGGTGCCACGGTAATCCGACTGCCGTGCGAAGGGCGGCGGCAGCTTGACGCGCTCCTCGGGGCAAACCTGCGGCGCACGCAACAGCTCCGTAGGTAGAAACCATGCCGCGTGGAATCTGGCGTATGGCAGCGACAATTTTGGTGCGGTTCATTGCTGCGCGGTTTTTGCTTTGCGACTTCTTCACTGCTGCCATTCAGACAACCAGCGTAAACGGGAGCGGTGCGCAGGGTCCATCACCACTAACTCCGTGGTGCCTCGCAGCAGGCCGCCCGCAGAAAGCGATTCAGCCGAGCGATTGGCGAGTGCCCGAAATCGGGTTTCGAGGGCTTTGTCGTCCTTGAGCACTCCCAGCCAGACAAGAAAAGGGCCATCGGTGCGGAAGGGGAGTTTGGGAAAATTATTTGGCACGTCGAGGGTGACCAGCACGCCTGCCTCGCGAGCTCCCGCGGACCGATATCCGTTAAACGCGGTTTCCGCCTGCCGCGTAAATGCTTCGATGCCGTTCGGCTTTACTGCGAATATCTGCGCTACTATCACGCCTTGAGCACCTTTGGGCTCATACACAGGATCGACTGCGGGAAGAACGGTAATTCCTCTTTCGGGACTTAACGGACGGAGCAGGAGCACATTGTCGCTATCGAGCATAAGGTGATTCATTGTGTCGCGATGTTCTCTCCACAGAGGCCCACCGTAGAGGGCGCCATTGGCGCTCGCGCGACCGTCCATGTCGTGGAAACCTCGAATCCAGGTAAATCTGGAAGGATCGGCGCGCTCAAAGAATTGGCCGACGGCGATTGCGCCAACTTGCTGAATGGCTTCCGGGAAGTAACTTTCGAAATACCGGGCAAAGTGTTCTCGCTCGCCTGCCTTGATGGTGTAACGGCGAAACTCGATGACAGGAAAGTCCTGCAGGTGAGCGGTGTGCTCGGTGGATTTGGTCTGCGCTTGGGTGAGTGTTGTAGCCATAGTCAGGAGTACAAATAAGAGTAGGTTCATTTGCAACTCGTGCCAGTCTGAAACTGTCATCCGGCCCTCTGTTGGCCGAAGGATCTCCCGGAATGTTTCGGACTGGAATCCACTGTCCCGGCTCTTCAGCCCAGGCTCTCGTGAAAGAGCCAGGACGAACCAAAGCAGACCGATGCATCGGGGAGATCCTTCGGCCAACAGAGGGCCTGAGGATGACATTCTAAGAATCAACGACTGGCAAGACACCGTCGCCCTTCAAAGCTAGGTTCTAATGCCATTACCGTAATGCCGAACGTACCCAGGCACTGCGGTTCCTTCCGAGAGTCTCGAATCAGGAATCGGCCTGTTTGGCGTCAATGTCAGAGGCAGCACTCCGGCCCACACTGGTAATGCGTAATCTTCTTCATCGTCCAATGGCGGGCCCGTGCGTACCTTGGCGGAAGCTTCCTCAATTGTGAACTCCAGCACCGCAGTTGCTTTGAGCTCTTTTTCGGTGGGAAGGCGAACCTCGTTCCAGCGGCCACGGATCACGTGTTCGGAAATCACTCGGAGTGCTTCAGTTTTCTGTTTGGGATCGTTGACTTTGCGCGCGGTTCCAAATGCCACTACGGAGCGGTAGTTCATGGAATGATGAAAAGCGGAGCGCGCCAGAACAAGGCCGTCGACAAGCGTGACATTCACGCAAGCAGGAATGCCACCATCCAACTCACGCAACATGCGGCTGGCTGCAGAGCCGTGCAGGTAAAGCGCCTCTCCTTCGCGTCCATACAGCGTTGGGATCACGAAAGGCTGACCATCCACATTGAAGCCGACGTGTGCGAGGAAGCCGGCGTCGAGGATCTGGCACACCGCCTCGACCTCATGCGACCCGCGGTTGGGAAGACGCCGGAGTTGCGTGCGCTCCGTAACGTTCATCGTTGTCTGTCCCGTGTGAAGGTCACCATCCAATTTGTTTCCCAAGTCTTGCCTCCGTCGGCGGAGAATGCCTGTTCCCATTTCGGTGCATCAGGGTTCGTGCGCGTCCAACGGAAGCGGCATAGTACTTTCTTGCCATCGACCTCTTCGTCTCCAAAGAATTCGCCGTGGTCACCGTGGAATTTGCCGACCATTGGCGGCTGCAGGATGCCGGCGCGCACATTGTCTGCCCAATAGAGCGACCACTCCTGAGTTGCGGGATTAAACAGCCGTAAAGTCGTGCCCAGGATGGTTCGTCCATTGCGGACAGCGGCATAACGATCGATATTGCCAAGGCCATTTAGCAGCGGCTCGGCCTCCAAGGTTCCATCGAAATCGATCCAGTCATCGGATCCGCGCAAGCGGCCGTTTAAGAAGTGGTTGTGACTCTTCCACGAACCAAAGAGGAAGTCGAAATCGAGCGATATCGCCGGATCTGTGTTCACTTGTGCCAAAGCAGACATTGTTGACACCACCAAGATGAGAATTAGCTGTTGCAGCACAGCTACAGGATGCAGCGCACAATGGTATTCTCAAAGCACCACTTTATATGGCTCTAGTAATACCACTATCTAGAGGAGCTGGGCCGATCTCACGCCAGGTATACCTGGCTCTTCGCGGCGCCATCGTGCAAGGAACATTTCGCCCTGGAGATCGGCTTCCGGCGACGCGCGATCTGGCGGAGCAGCTTGGGGTTTCACGGACGGTGGTTCTGCTGGCATACGATCAACTGCTGTCTGAAGGGTTCGTCGAAGGCCGTTCCGGATCGGGAACCTATGCCTCCAAAGTTTTCGGTGCGAGCCCAAGAGCGGCCGCCGATTCCGCCCAGCTGCGCCTGTCGCGGTTCGGGACTTCAGCCGCGACGGCTGCTTCGACCGTTGACTTTCCGCGACGACGGTCGGCAGCGCTGCGCTACGACTTCGCGTACCGGCGCAGCGGAGTGGACGAGTTTCCATTCGAAGTGTGGCGGCGGATATTAATGCGGCGCGCGCGGAAAGCGTCTGTGCGCCACTTCGACTATGGTCCAGCAGCGGGAAGCCTCGCCCTGCGCGAAGCGATCGCAGTTCACCTGCGGCGTTCCCGCGCTGCGGTTTGCGACGCGTCCCAGGTGATCATCGTGAACGGCTCGCAGCAGGCGCTGGATCTTGCAGCCCGCGTTCTCATGGAACGTGGCGATCGCGTTGTGGTGGAGGACCCGCAATATCAAGGTGCGAGAGAGGTGTTTCGAGCTGCAGGAGCACGGCTGCATCCGGTGCCTGTGGATCGTGAGGGTTTAAATCCTGCGAAGCTGCCGCGCGGCGCGCGCATTGCTTTTGTGACTCCGTCCCATCAATTTCCCACTGGAGCGATTTTGCCGTTGGCTCGGCGGTTGGCTCTGCTGGAGTGGGCGAAGAAGGAGGAGGCCGTGGTGATTGAAGACGATTACGACGGCGAGTTCCGTTATGAAGGACAGCCCGTCGAGTCGATGCAGGGGCTGGACACCGAAGGGCGTGTGATCTATTTAGGAACGTTCTCGCGCACGATTTTTCCCGCACTGCGAATCGGTTATCTAATCGCGCCGAAGTCACTGGTGCCAGCATTTACGTCAGGCAAATGGCTTTGTGATCGCCACACCGCTACTCTCGAGCAGGAGACGTTGGCGGAGTTCATTTCCAGCGGAGCCTATGAACGGCATCTGCGACGCACGCGACGCGCCAACGCGGTGCGTCGCGCTGCGTTGCTCGAAGCGATTCACAAGCAGCTACGAGGATTTGACGTGACGGGCGACGGCTCCGGAACTCACGTAGTGCTGTGGCCCGGCAAACCGGCTTCGGAGGAAGATCTGATCGCACGTGCAGCCTCGCAAGAGGTTGGCGTTTACGGCATCGCGAAATACTTTTTGAGGACGCCCGCAAGGGCGGGGCTCATGCTGGGATATTCGGGAATGAATGAGCAGCAGATTCGTGAAGGAATCCGGTGCCTCGGAAAGGCCATAGCCTAGATTTTTCAACCAAGCACAAACGGCCGCCGGGCGGCAGCCGTTTGTGTGTCGTTTCCCCTTAAGTTCCAGGAGACATTGCTGTGTCACAAGGAGGAGCCTTGTGGCGATGGAGACAACATCTCTCCAAACAACGCTCTAAACATATAGACGATATTTTCGACAAGAAGTTTCGGGTCTTGAAGAAAAATCATCGATGGCGGCTTCCACTCGCCAGCTACTTTGCCACTTCTTCCCAAGTCATATCGCGTGCTTTACTGCGCGTGCGCTCGCGCCAGGTGGTGAACATCTGGGCGTAGCTCTGAGTAATGTATTCCGACTCCTTGATTCCAAGACGGGCCGCCGTGCGGTCGATCCACTTTGGCGATCCTTCGAGTTCGGCAATGTTGCCGATGGGGGTCTCGTCGAGCACCACGTGTCCTTCGCCGTCGCTCCATTCGGCGCGGTACTTCTCGTAACGAAATGACGGAGCGAGTCCAATGGCGATGAAGATGTGCGCAAGAGCCTCGCCGTCGTCGACCTGAGTTTCAGTCTCAGAGCGCGACTTATGTTTCCCTGAATTGCCCTTAGTTTTGTGAGTGACGGTCCATTTGGACCCATACTTGCGAATCCGCAGAACCTCCCCGCGTGCGCGCAAGCGTCGATCGGGAAAGTCGTACAGCGTATTCATCTCGTGGGTGCGCGGAGTTACGAGCCTGAATTGGGATGCAGCGAGCTTGCCTTTAAGGGTTTCTAGATCATCCGCGCGCAGTTTGACTTCGACTTCCTCGGCCGGCATGGCTCGATTTTACGGCCTTACAAATAGAGGCGCAGCATGCTGTGCGTCTAGCTTAACCGCGATCAGTCAAAGTCGCGCTCGTTGATCGATACAGGTCCATTCACAGTCGACAAGCGAACCACTGGCGTGCCGCTTCCGAACTGAACGCTCTTGTTGTGGTCGTCGAAATCTTTGTGCGCCCCTTCGCAGCCGGAGCACGAGAACGGAGAGTACCCGCGCGCCTGTACGAGCACTCCCGAACGGTAGTTGTTTGGCAGCTTAAGCGCCATAGGACCATTCATTGACTCGGCGTCCAGGCCTTTGCCGCTCCAGGAAGTACCTATAAGCTTTATTGCGATAGGGCCGTTTTGGGCATGCAAGTGAATATCCCCGCTGTTGCCGGCATAGTCGATCGGTCCGTTCACGATTTCGGCATTGACCTCTCCCGCCGAATTCTTAATGGCAAACGGTCCATTGGTGCAATGGACGTCAACCTTACCTGCAAGATCTGAAATTGAGATGGGGCCATTCATTCCCGCCAGCGAGAGCGAACTGCTGCGAGGAGCATGAATGATGAGATACGACGTCCAGTCACTCTCGTCGGGACCACTTACCGTGAGGCGCCCGTCATCAAATGACATTTTTATCTGTTGTAGTTTGCGTTCCGCTGTTGTGCGCTCGTCGGATAGCGCTGCTTTGCAATTCAACACTCCGAAATCCTGACGATCCCAGCCGTACACATACATTCCGCCGTTGTCTGCGGCATTAATACGAACAGGAGAGGAGGTCTGCGGCAGCGTAAGCCGGTCTTCGGAGCGTGCGATTTCCCGATTGCCTGAACGAAATTGTAGTTGGTCACATGAGGTGACGTCGCGGTCATCGGTACTCACGCTGATTCCGTGATTATGGCCGTGATAGGCGTGGGCAAGGCTAGTGGCCGCAAAGAAACCTGCCAGAAGAAACAGTTGAAGCGTGTGTCGCATCGGACACTACTCCTGATCAGTCAGATAGACTGGTGGCCGAACTGGCGGTTAGCAGGACTTTTTCGGGAACTCGGAATGGGAAGCTGGCGTTCAGAGGCGTTCTATGACGGTAGCCTAACTTTTCAGCACCATAACTGATGCGATACAATCCTCGTCTGCTGTTCCGGCCTTAGACCCGTCTATCTGTACACCGTAGTTTTGTAGTTCTTGTGTTGTGTGGTTTCTCGGAGGAAACGCGCATGTCACCTCGCTTTGTAAGTTTTTTAGGTCGTGTGTTGCTGACGGTTGTAGCTGCGGCTATTTCCGTAATGGCACAAGCTGCACCACAGTCATCCTCGGCGGATGAAACCCAACCATCAAAGGTGGATGTCTTCGCCGGGTACTCGTATCTGAGTCCCAACGGCGCCATTAACGGTAATAAGGGGATTACCAAAGGTTTCACGGTAGCCTCTTCTTATTGGCTCAATAAGTACTTCGGTGGCGTCATCGAAACTGGCACCCATCTCGGAGACATCAACACCTTCAACACCCTGACTGCTGGCCCAACCTTCCGAATCCCGCTGGAAGGACTCACGCCATTTGGACTCGCCACATTCGGGATGAATCGCGAAGCTCCGGCTGGCATTAACTCCTCGACTGGCTTCGGCTTTGTGGGTGGTGGCGGTTTCGACTTGCATTTCCTAAAGCGAGTTGACATTCGTCTGATTGAAGCCGAGTACGAGTACGCACATCACAATTTCGGATTTATAGGCGGCTCCCCGGTCAGCGTTCGCGACAATATGGGCGGAGCCAAAATCAGCGGTGGTTTGGTTTTCAAGTTCGGCAGCGTTGGGCCACCTCCGGTTCCGCCGTCGGCTTCCTGCTCGGCTCAGCCTACGGACGTGTTTGCGGGTGAGCCTGTACAGGTCACGACGCAGCCTTCGAATTTCAATCCGAAGCGCACGCTAACCTATGCGTATACCGCTACGGGCGGGAAGGTGAACGGGACCGGACAGACGGTGAACGTCGATACCGCTGGCATGGCTCCGGGCTCGTATACCGTCAGTTCGAATGTGAGCGACGGCAAGAAGGGCGCGGCGACGTGCTCTGCGACATTTAATGTGAAGCAGCAGCGCGCACCTACAGTTACCTGCTCGGCCAATCCAACCACGGTGCGCCAGGGCGATACTGCCACTATCACTGCCGATGGAAAGAGCGAAGACAATCGTCCGCTGACTTACAAGTTCGACACGACAGCTGGAACGATGTCTCCCAACGGCGCACAGGCAACTCTGAGCACGCAAGGTGCACAGCCGGGTCCGATTACCGTAACCTGCACAGCGACCGACGATCGCAATCTGAGCGGAAACGGACAGACCACTGTGACGGTTGAGGCGCCACCACCTCCGCCGCCACCACCACCGCAAGCCAGCAAGATCAACCAGATCGAGTTCCCGAACCTGAAGAAGCCGTGGCGCGTGGACAACACCGCGAAAGCTGTGTTGGACGATGTCGCTCTGCGCCTGCAGCGTGAGCCCGACTCTCGACTGGTGATCGTTGGGTCGACAGATCCAAGTGAGAAGCGGCCGAACCTCTCGGCAGAACGTGCCGTGGATGCTAAGTTCTATCTCACCAACGATAAGGGCATCGATCCAAGCCGTATTGAGACTCGCTCGGGCGGAACCGGCGGTAAGATCGCCGAGTTCTGGATTGTTCCCCCTGGGGCTACTTACCAGGGTACTGAGCCAGTTGTGGATGAGACGAAGATCAAACCGATCCCGGATCATCCGGCTCCGAAGGCCCCGGCCCGCAGAAGGGCTGCGGCGCCAAAAAAGCCTAGCTAGCAGCGCCCACATCAACCCACTGGCCGAAGGGAAATTTCCTTCGGCCAGTTTTGTTTTCAGCTTCTAAGCTACTAAGGCTGACAGTTACGAGCTGCTGGTTTGCATCTAAACACATGATAGGGAGTCGCTTAGGGCTCCCTGACGTGCAAATCGAGATTCCCATGAATAACCAGGCCAAGCTCCCGGATAAAATCAGAAGGCGCTTTCCTCGCAGCTGGAGCCAGAAACGTGGATGTTTGGAAGCTCCAGCAGCCTAGCAGCTCTCTTCAGGTGATTCATCGAATGCGATTTCGTGCTTTGCTGACAGCGATTCTCATAATTGGCGTAACTCTCGCGCCTGCCCAGACCACCTCAACTGCGAGCCAGTCGTGGATCTCGGTTGGTCCCGACGGCGGTGATGTGCGTACTCTTTCCGCCGATCCCGCGAATGCTTCGCGAGTCCTGCTCGGGACGAGTGCCGGACAAATCTATCAGTCGGAAGACGGCGGCAAGATCTGGCAGCGTTTCGTGCGAATTGGTAAGGGCAATGACTACGTTGTCGATCACATCATCTTCGATCCGCAGCAACCTGGTGTGATCTACGTAGCGGCGTGGACGCTCGAGAGTGAAGGCGGTTCAGTCTTTAAGACCACCGACAATGGACATTCTTGGCAACCGCTTTCCTCCCTCGAAGGCAAGTCGGTGCGCTCGATGGCGATCGCAGCCTCTGATCCGAACGTTCTGGTCGCAGGCACACTTGATGGTGTCTACCGCACACGTAACGGAGGCCAGACCTGGCAGCATATCTCGCCAGAAACCAGCGGCGAGATCAAAAACATTGAATCCATCGCAATCGATCCCACTAACTCCGACGTAGTCTACGCAGGTACATGGCACCTGCCATGGAAGACCAGCGATGGCGGTAAGAGTTGGCACAACATCAAGAGCGGCATTGTCGACGACTCCGACGTTTTCTCCATCATCATCGATCCCAAGCGGCCAGACGTGGTCTATGCCAGCGCCTGCTCCGGCATTTATAAGAGCGAGAGCGCCGGAGAACTCTTCCACAAGATTCAAGGCATACCGTTTTCGGCGCGCCGCACTCGCGTACTGAAGCAGGATCCCAGCAACAGCAATGTCGTGTATGCGGGAACCACGGAAGGGTTGTGGAAGACGAGCGATTCGGGGAAGACGTGGCGACGGATAACGACTCCCGACGTGATCGTCAATGACGTGCTGGTGGATATTGGCAGACCAGAGCATGTTTTGCTGGCGACCGATCGCAGCGGAGTACTGGTGAGCAACAACGCTGGCGCGTCGTTCGAGTCCGCAAACACAGGCTTTGCCCATAGGCAGGTGGCGGCGCTTGCGGTTGATCCCGACGACCAGAACACGCTGTACGCTGGTCTTATCAACGACAAGCACTACGGCGGCGTCTTCGTCAGTCACAATCAAGGCGCCCACTGGAAGCAGATGAATGCGGGCCTGGAAGGCCGCGATGTTTTTTCCTTGCGCAAGATAGGAACCACTCTGCTAGCCGGTACCAGCAACGGAGTCTTTGTCCTGGGTGGAGACACACCAGCCAAGGGCATGCGAGCTGCCGGAGCAGGGCAATGGCGTCCCAGTGACCACATCGCCAACGAGACGATTGTGACGGTTGGCAAGGCGACAAAAACGCGGAAGGCACTTACCCGCAGGGTGATCAAGCCCGGCGTGCTAAAGGCTCGAGTGACCGACATCGAGGTAGATGGGAAGAAGTGGCTTGCTGCCAGCAGTCAAGGATTTTTCACCAGTTCGAATCTGGGACGCACGTGGCAGGGCGGTCCAGTGCTTGGGCATCCGAACATCAGCCTTGTGCGTGTATCCCCGAAGCTCGTCGTAGCTTCAGGGCTTAACTTCCTTCTCATATCCACAGATCGCGGCGAGACCTGGAGCGAAGCCAAGCTGCCGAAGGTGATTGCGTCGATTCGGGACATCGCTTTTTCTAGCGATAACAGCCTTTGGCTTGCGTGCCGCGAAGGCCTGTACCGCAGCATGGATGCTGGAGCAAACTGGGAACGCCTCCTCAAGTTGCCGGTTGTGAATCTCGCGTCGGTCTATTACGACGCGGACACTAAGCGAGTGCTAGTCACCGCAATGAACTCGACAGAGGTTTTCTCCAGCGACGATGATGGCCAGAGCTGGCAGCATCGCGACTCTGGCTGGCTTCTTCGCTCCATCACGCAGAATGCAGGCCACCTGCTTGCCTCAACCGCCTTTGATGGCATAGTGATCGAAAAAACAAGGACTGAGTCAGCGGAAGCTGGAACATCAGGCCGCCAAAACGTGTCGTCGGTACGCTGAATCGAGCGGAACAGGAAACTCGGTTCTGTAATTTAGCTGGCGTTCCCTGCCGCGCTCCCCGCAAGTCCTAACTCGCCCGCGATCTTCTGCATAGCCACGATGCAGAAGGCAATGTGTTCGTCGAGATCGACGCCGAGATCTGCCGCGCCGTTCACGATGTCGTCCCGCGAAACGCTGCGCGCGAATGCCTTGTCCTTCATTTTCTTGCGAATTGATTTTGCATCTACCTCCGCCAGCGACTTTGACGGCTTCACCAGAGCAGTGGCAGTGATGAATCCGGCAAGCTCGTCGCAGGCAAAGAGGACCTTCTCCATGTGCGTCTGCCGCTGAACACCGGTGTAGTCGGCGTGTGACAGGATGGCGCGGCGGATGTCTTCGGGATATCCGCGTTCTTCAAGGATCTTGTTGCCTACGTACGGATGCTGTTCCGGAGTGGGAAAGCGTTCGTAGTCGAAGTCGTGGAGGAGTCCGGTAACACTGTACTTCTGCTCCAGTTCGGCGGCTGCCGCAGGGCTCAATGCCTCCTGTCGCGCCAGTTTTTGTGCATAGGCTCGCACGCAGGCCTCTACTGCCCTAGCATGCTTCCGCAAACTCTCCGACTGGGTGTATTCAGTTAGTAAACCCCACGCCGACTCACGAGATTGTCCGATCATTTGCCTGTTTTCTCCCTTGTTTCTCCGGGGTTTCTTGCTAGTTATTCCCTGTTTTCTTACGGTTTTTGCTTGACTTCTCCCTCCAGAGTACCGCAGAGTAACCGTGGCTGAATTACGGAGACTCGTCCCGGTTCGGCTTCTGTTTGAGAGTGCCCCGCTCTGGCAACTCCCAAACTACATGGCAACGACGCTCGCACCCGTTGATTCCCGAGAGGTGGTGAGATGCGACCATTGTCACCTCGTCCAATTTCGGACCAATAACAATAATTGCCGTAAGTGCCGAACGTCACTCGACAACGAGCCTGAGCCCGTTGTGGTCGCGCCTGAAGTCATTCCGGCGGTAGACAGCAACAGCTCGCTTCCCCACATTCAGATTGCACTCGCGATTCGTTCGCTGCGCCGGCGCTCCGGGCTAAGCCAGCGTCAGCTTGCAGGACGGATGCAGGTGCCGCGCACATACGTATCGAAGATCGAGAATGAGAAGGCGACGCCAACGTTATCATCGCTCGCACGCCTGGCCAGGGCGCTGGAGGTCACGATTCCTGATTTGCTGCGCGGAGATGGACGCGCGCGCGAGGACGAAATCGCATCTCTCGCTACCGATCCATTCGTCGCTGAGGTTGCGCCATTCATCTTCACGCTCGATCCCATGCAGCGTTCGAGTCTGATGATGCAGATGCGCGATTTGGCTACGCGTCCACGGCGCAAGATTTAAACCGATATTCCTGCTCACGCTCGCGTAAGGGGCCGGTTCCATATGGGATCGGCCTTATTCTTTCAGTGCCAAAGAAAAGTCCCTCGACGGAATCGAGGGACCACCCTTCGTCGCCGGATCGATACTAGTCCTGGCGATCGTGCCCCCTGTCATCGTCATCGTCGCCCTGCTTCGGAGTAAAGGAGACGCCGCGCAGAACTTCACCAAAGCCCGCTGACCGCAGTGTCGAGAAGCTCTCGGAGCCTGCATCGGTGGCACCCACTTTGTCGGTAATAACAACAACTTTGTTTGGATCAGCTCCCTGATCGCCGTTTCCGCTCACGGTCGATGTTACGGCGTAGATCGTCGCCGTTCCATCATCGTTTACCCGTCCGGTGATGTTGCGGAGACCATCGGTAGCCGGAGCCCACGGCAGTGGCTTCTTGAGCGCCGTGTTGTTTCCTGTCGGGTAGCCCGTGATCGTGTATGGCGTTCCAAGATCGAGTCCAGCGCTCAAGGTATAAGCCAGCTTCCACTCTCCGGCAGTGGAATCAAAGATCCATTTTTGCAATCCCGCGATTGTCTGCGCCGCTGCTACGGAATATTTTCCGGCAGTCGTGTCGAATGTATTGTCGCCGTTTCCTTCCTGCGCGACGTAAAGCGTGTGTGCGTCGGCAAACCAGATGCCGAATGGAAAGAACGTGTTGGTGGAATCGAGCGTGGCCGGGAAGCCCTTCAGGATGCACATATTGAAGGGAACCACTCCCTGCGCCTGAATGGTCGCGGAGGTTTGGTCAAACATCAGCGGCGTGGTTGGAAGACTCGCTCCGCGCACGGGTAGTCCCACACCGGGAGTAGTGCTCGTCGCGGGGCAAGCCTGGCCAGTGGTATCGACGAAATAGACTGTATTCACGCCATTGCCGCCGCTGCCCTTGGTGAAATACACCACGTTGTCGAAGACTCTAAGGCCGCGAAAGTTCGTGTCTTTTCCGATCTTGTCATGTGGCAGCCCAAGTTGCGTGATGCTGAAGCTGCCCAGCGGCGAGGGAGGGCCGGGAGACTGCGCTGCTTCCTCTGCAATCGACGGGACCAGGAATTGCGCGCCGCCGCCGATGATAATCCCGTCCGGCTGAGGATTCCCTCCGTTGCCGGCGTTGCCCGCGAGGTAAAGTACATTTGCCCCGCGACGATTGTTCAGCAGCGCGGCACGTCCATTGTTTCCGCTGTAGGCGGTGGTTTCAGTGAAGTGAAACCTGCCCCATGCATCCACCTCGGCGACTCCACGAAAGTTACTCAACGGCACTGGATTTGTTGGATCGACGATGCCCGGAGTATTGGAGTTGGAGATGTCAATCGCGTCCACGGACGCAACATACCCCATGAAGGTGATCTTTTCGCGGTTCGTGGAAAGATTCAGCGCCAGTTCTGATTTCGAAGGAAAGCTCGTGACCAGATGATCCTTCTGCGGGTCGCTTGGCACCTCGAGCGAATTGATGAGCGTTCCATTTCGCGGATTGACCTGATCGAGAAAAATCTTCGAGGTAATGCCGAAACTGCTGTCTGCCTGATCGTTGTTCCACACGAACGGGTAGGTGCCGTCACTGATTGCAGCCTTGCATTTCGACACGCAGCCTGGAGGCAGGACCGCACCTACCGCAATGTTGGCCGGGTTATTGTCATACACGCTGCGGCTGATTACGAGATTGTGGGGCATAAAGTGCTTGTGTTGACGGTCGTCACGCCGATGATCGTCTTCGGCGAACGCGGTGAGCAAGCTTCCGCCGAGGAATGCAGTTACAACGCACAGACGGACCAGAGCGCACAGATGCGGCCGCAGTTGTGTAGGTGAATTTGTCATTTTTGATCTCCAGGAATCACACGAAGTGAAGGAAAGCAGAGTATTTGCAACGTGCAGGCAAACTAACATCGCGAATATTGCTGGCGGATTAGGATTCTGTGAGTTTTCGTAAAGACGCAGCCTGCTGCGTCTCTACCATGCAGCCAGGGAACCTGAAACCTCCCAATCTTGATTGATCCCATCATCTAAAGGACTTACACCGTGAGATCCCATCGCGATCCCATGATCCCCATGGGATCGATCCCATCAGCACATGGGATCGCGATGGGATATCCCACCAAACACGATGGGATCGCGATGGGATCAGGATGGGATTTCAGAATCAGCTCCATGGGATCTCTAGAGGGAATTTTCGTTCAGGGTTTTCTGCGCCAACCGAAGACCATCAAAGATGGCGCGCGCCGTCCTTTCTTCGATTTTGTTGTCGGCGAGGAGCGTGCAGACGCGCATGATCGCGAGCTGAAGGCCTTGTCGATCTTCCAGAATCGGCATCTCCGCGAGCTTCGCCGCTGCCTCGGCCGCGTCACGCATCTTTCGTGCTTCGCTATGGAAATAGCAGAACTGGTCTCGCTTCATCGCAGGCGAGCCACATGTCTCGCCGTTTGCCCGAACGTGCGCACAACGCGGCGCGCTATCGGCCCGCTCCAGGCCGGCGAGTCGCTTGGCCATTGTGGACGCTTCCTCACGTAGTGCACGGAGGTTCTCGATCTCCTCCATATCCTCCATGAGCTCTTCAATGCTTTCCGCGCACATTTCTTCAATATTGGCCACACGTTCCGCAACACTGTCAGGAAGATCGTAAGTGTCTGGATTCTCTGGTTGCGAGTCGCGCGACTGAGTCTCGACCTCTTGCGGTTGAACGCCTTCACCGTTCAGCAAAGGGATCGTCAAGGCTTCGCTAGAAGTGGGATCTACGAAGCTCTGATTTCTTGCCATCTGAAGCTCCTCCGTTTCTAAAGCCATTTCGTTGGCGGCGATTGCAATTTGTTGTGAATCGGCCTCCTTCTCAGCATCCGCCAGCAGCGGTGAGCCGTCAGCGTTGAACTCCTCGACTGAGCCATCGGGCCGAATGTAGCGGGCGATGGGAAGGCTGGAGTCCCAGTTTGCGCATTCTTCTTCGAGGCGCTGCTGATACTCCTCACCGTTCTTTTGCACGACCAGATGAACGACTCTTAAGCCCATGGCACACTCCTTCTATAGCGATCTCGCTACATAATCCTTGCTACTGCGATTCATTGATCTGGTCAAGACGTTCTCCTCCCACAATCCGTCGTTCTACTGTGGGAATGAGAGGTAGAAAAGAAAGGAGTTGCAGGACCGTCCAAAGCGGGGCGAGACGGCGATTTCGCAAGTCCTTCAATAGAGGCAGCTTGAAGTCACAATTTAGACCGACGGAATTCTATCCGTTGCTCTAAGAAAGTTGTGGAAAAGTCCCGAATCGGGCAAAAATGCGATCAAATCGACGGTAGAGCAGCTTGGGTGATTAGTGCAGGGGGTTCACCGGAACACTGGTTTACCAGAGCCGATGCGGTAGCACATAGGTGAAACCGGCGAAGGCTTCCCACCGCGTTGAAGTGCTGGTGAGGCCTCGATTGAATCCCACGTCCACCACCAGATTTTTCCGCACCGGGTAAGCAAAGCCCCATAAATTGCCGACGGCATGACCATGCAGAAACGGTTGTGTGAAGTGCCAGATCTCACCTGAAACTATAAGTTTCTTCACCGGATGAGAAATGGAAAGAGTTTGCCCGAATTGCGCTCTGCGTATTGGCTCTTCTACCAGCTCGTTGGCCAGCGCATTGGCGTCGAAGTGAAAACCGAACGCGTCGGTACTGAGCAGCACAATGGCGGAATTTCTGGGGCTGCCGAAATCTATCTCGGGAATTCCGGCTTCGCGAACTTTATGCGAGTAGCCGAAGGAGAGCGTAGCAGGGGAGCCCTCCCCGCCGATGGCTACTGCTTGAAAGCCGACAAAGGCGTCACCAAACACAGTCTGTTTCACGTCACTCTCGGTATGTGCGAGCGGCTCGGAAGCGAGCAGCAACTGTAGTCTCGGATGTACTGCGAGTTTTACAACCTCGCTTATGTTCACGCGTGAGGAGAAGTCGGGTGAATCGGTTCCTCCGAATACTCCCGTCTCGAACTGGAGATAGCCGACAGGAGTCAAAGTCGCCGGCGTGGAAACCGTTGGTCTTCCAGGATTAGCTTCTGGAACGATCGTCGCCGACTGGCCAAACAGCGCAGCAGTACGGACTATGAGTAAGAGCGACAGCAGCCATCGCTTCATCCGCAGATTCTAACAAGCGGCTCCAGTCATTTTGCCGCAATCGACGCGCGAAGGCGCGGCCGGGCATCTTGACTGCGACGCCGCAAGGCGAAGTGCGCGGTTCGGAGTAGTGCCATGGCGACGAGCACGGCGCCGAAGGTACATACGATGGTCGCTCCAGTCGGCAGATCCGCCCAAACCGAGACATAGCAGCCGAGCGCCGACACTAGCGTTCCCATCGTCCATCCAATCGCCAGGCGAGTCCCAATTCGGTCTGCAAACAACATGGCTCCAACCGACGGCACGATCAGATAGCAAAAAACCAGCAATACCCCGGCAATAGCCACTGACGACGTGACCACGAACCCGAACGACGCGTAAAAGAGAAAATCCCAGAGCTTTACATTGATGCCGCGGCCCCGAGCAGCATCCTCATTCATCGAGATCAGCAGAAACTTTCGTCGAAAGATGTAGTGAAATGTGCCGATCGCCCCGTAAAGAATCGCGGTCTTGATTACGTCCTGCTTTGAAACTGCGAGGATGTTTCCAACCAGCATGTCCTTCAGGTGCTCGGTTTCGCCCGTAGCTTTGCTCATCGCCAGGATGGCTCCTGCAGAAGCGACTGCGTAGGTAATTCCGATGATCGCCTCCAGCGGAATCCGCTTATGCCGGGAGCGCACCAGAGCAAAGATCGCGGCGCCCAGAAACGTAAATCCAAGACTGAACCAATAGGCTGCCGAGCCATGAGGGTCCATGCCGAACAGAATCGCGATGGTTGCACCCAGTGCCGCAATCTGTGCCAGCGCGAGATCGACGAAGATCACACCGCGCTCAACGACATGCACGCCGAGATAAGCGTGAATGCCGGTGAGAATCAAACTGGCGACGAACGGAAGCATCAAAAATTGAAGTATTTCCATGAGTTCTTATTTTGTCGAATCAAATGCCTGTTTGAGCAGGTTCAAATCGTAGTCGAACAGCTTAAAGTAGTCGTCAACACCTTTTTCTCCTCCAACAGAAGGCGTCATTACTAGGACCTTCGCGCCGGTTTGGCTCCCGACACTGTTCGGTGTTCGCAAGTCGAAGTAAGGCTCAATCAGCATGACCTTCACGTTCTCGCGCTTCATCAAGTTAATGAGATCAAGCGTATGCGACGGCGTTGGGGGAATTCCGGGGCGCGGTTCCACATAGCCGACTACATCAAGACCAAAATGCTTGGCGAAATTAGGCCAGGAGCGATGATAGGTCACGACTTTGCGTCCGCGATAGGGAGCCATTTCCGCATCCCAACGCTTCTCTGCTTCCGAGAGACGTTTGTCGAAGTCGGCAAAGCGTTGCTGAAAATAGCTTGAGTCGGCGGGATCGAGTTCGCTAAGTTTTCCCGCGATGCCCTTCGCCACGCGCCTGCCATTATCCGGATCCAGCCAGTAGTGCGGATTGCCCAGAGGATGCACGTCACCCTCGGCGCGCGTCACTGTGCCTTGCGGAATTTCGAGGATTTCGGCGAACTGCGAAGCGTCGAGATATCCGTTTGCTCCACGCTGAATTCGCCCGTTACCGGACTGCGTGATCAATGGCGGCAGCCAGCCAATCTCAAGGTCGAGGCCTACACTGACGAGCACGTCGGCATTCCTCAATTTCAGCAGGAAGCTCGGCTTGGCCTCGACGAAGTGTGGGTCCTGATATCCCTTTGCGATTGACTCCACATTGACTCGATCACCTCCGACTTCCTGGGTCAGAGCGGCCAGGTCGGTAGTGGAGGTGACTACAGTGAGCTTCTTGGCAAAGGCTAAGGACGGCAGCAGCAGTGTTGCCAGCAGTCCAAAAAATGTGAGTTGTTTCATCATCAATGAATAAGTCCTTTTAGTTAAAACGGATGCGCACCGTGGGCGCCCAGCGAGAATTGAATCTGCATCAGCAATTCGTTCGCGTCTTCTTTACCCGGAGGAGACAGAGTAGAAATCGGCGCTCCATAGCGCGTGAAGCGATATTGTCCCCGAACTTGCGCGAACTCGCTCGGCCAGTATGTAAGAACGACCGAGGTTCCGTTGTCCGTGATGCGTGAGTCCCGGGCCCGGCCTGAGCGGTCGAAGCGGCCTCCGACGAACCATCGGCGGGCGAACTGGTAATCCCCTGACGTATAAAACCCGAACGCGCGCTGGAAGTTGGGTGCCACACCGTCAAGACAGGTTCCAGGCAGACAAGCAGCCCCGCCAGGCTGCTGCCGCTGGCTCCAGATGAACTCACCACGGCCGACAAAGGACTTGTAGATGGCACGCCGCAGCGGTTTATACCTGAGCGTGGCGTCGATGCCGTAAAGATTTGTAACGAAAGAACTTCCCAAGTCGTTGTGACCTCGGGCGTACGAGACTCCGAGGTCGAGATTGGTGGATTCTGAGATGTCCCCATAGCCACGCAGATGCCCGACCACGCTGACATCGCTGCGTTGCGAGCTCTTGAATACATCTGCAGAATCGCCGCGAAACAATTGGCCGGTTCCTTCGAGGAACAATCCTTTGGGCGCCGGCAAAATGCGAGTGACGGAGAAACCGGCATCGTCGATCCCATCCTCCCCGCCGACAAGATTGCCGCTTACGATCGGACGATCAATCCATGGCAGCACGTGATTGTGCAGCGTATTTACCTTGCCGAAGGCAGAGCGCATCTTGCCAGCCTTCGCAACGATGCTTCCAGGCAAGGAGGTAAAGGTGATGTAGCCCTCTTCCAGGTTGACGCCCTCCTCCCCGAAGGACAGGAAGAAATCACCGCGCGCGTAGGGATCGATGATGGCCTGCACTCCCAGCTCCGACTCGTGCATCTCCATCACGGGCGCGGAAACCACCGGATTGTGCCCGGTAGTGGCGATGAAGTCGCCGATCATGCTGATGTCCGGATTCAGAGCCTTCGCCGCTGCAGTTCCAGCGCCTCCCAGGCGCACAGGCTCCTGAGGTGCGGCCTGAGCTACTGTTTCGGGGATTGGAGAAGGAGCTGCCGCCGCGGTGGCTGGCGGAGTGGAAGTGCCACCGGCTGGCACTGCACTGGCGGGCTGCGACTTAAGCATGCGCACCTGACCTTCGAGAGCAATGATCCGGTCCTCCAGATCCCTGATCCTTTGTTCAAACGCAGCATTCTCATTCGTTGATGCAGTGGGGGTTGTCCCCTGACCGAAAGCTGCAGGGGCTGCGAGCAGCACACACAGTGCAAGATGCTTCCTCATTCGGGAAACTCCTTCGACCAATTTTTCCGTTGCGAAGATTCCGGCGCAGAGCTTTAGCTGAATGCCGGAGGAGGCGGCCGGACCGAAAGGTTTGAGCCCTCAAGGAACTGGAAGCTGGTCTGTGGCTCGTCCACCTCGACGGCCCGCACGGGACGAGGAGTTGAAAGGATGCTGACGGTCAGAACAGGAAGTATTCCGGGAGCCACTTCACATAAGGTGCAACGAGTAGCTGAAGTGCTTTCGGTCGGGGAATGAAAGTGAAAGGTCTGGGCCGAGATTGCTGTTGCAACCAACAGCAGCAATAGAATTACAAAGATTTTGGAAACGCGACCTGCGGTGCCGTGCACCAGCATAGGTTCATGCTAATTCTTCAGCCAGTTCAGGAGCAAACAGGTGAGGGAAATAGGCAACTGACTGCCGCGTCTGCTAACTCGGCAGGGGCGAGATCCTGCGGTGTTCTGTAGCCGTCTCAGTCGCGCCCGGGCAGCATACGAGTTGAGTTCAGGATGAACACGAGCTCGGAGCTCACGTGGATGAATGCCGCGAGTAGAGGGTTGAGGAATCCGAAGGCTGCCAGAACTATACCTGCGGCATCGACAGTCAACGTGCCATAGAAGTTCTGCATAATGACTGAGCGACACTTGCGCGCAATGCGAAGAGACTCCACAAAGCGGGAGAGATCGTTACCGATCAGGACGACGTCGGCGCTCTCGCGCGCCACATCGGTGCCTGATCCCATCGCAATCCCGATGCTCGCCTCTGCAAGCGCCGGAGCATCATTGATCCCATCGCCCACCATGGCGACGGTTTTTTTGAGCTGAACTTCTTCACGAACTCGATGTAGTTTTTGCTCGGGCAGCAACTCGGCATACACACTAGTTACGCCGAGGGACTTAGCTACGGTGTTCGCCGTCGATTTCGCGTCTCCGGTCAGGAGCACAGTATCGATGCCCATCGCCTTCAGGTCTTTCATCGCTGTTTCGGCTTCCGGTCGCACCTTGTCGCTCACGACGATTGACCCCAGCAGGACGTTTCTTCGCGCAACGAACACCGACGATCCCACACTGGAATTTGTTGAAGCAGGCAGTTGCAGTCCACGATCTCTCATCATCGCGGCGCTTCCGACGGCGATCTCTGCACCTTCGACTGTTGCCCAAACTCCGCGACCCGGCTCATAGCCAAAGTTTGTGGGTTCGGGCACGGGAAGCTGTTGCTGCAGAGCGCGTTTCACAATGGCGCGACCGACTGGATGCTCCGAGCGCAGCTCAGCGATGGCCGCAGCCTGCAGAATGTCCTGCTTGCCCAGGCCATTGAACGGGTTGATCTCGACCACTTCGGGAACTCCGAAGGTGAGAGTGCCGGTCTTGTCGAGCATCACCGTGTCGACGGCGGCGAGAACCTCCAAATAAAGGCCACCCTTGATGATCGCTCCCTGCTTGGCTGCGCGTCCGACTGCGCCCAAAATGGCCAACGGTGTTCCAGCCGCGATGCCGCATGCTCCCGCCACGATGATTACGGAAATTGAAGAGCGCACGTTGTGGGTGATCAGAAAGGTGAGAACCGCAGATCCGAGCGCGAAGTAGACAAGATAACCCGCCAGCCGATCGGCTGTTCTCTGAATGGGCGCCTTCGAGCGTTCGGCTTGCTCAACGGCTTCGACGATCTTTCCGAAGCTGGTATCCCGTCCCACGCCTTCCACGCGGATATGTAAGGCGCCAGATTGATTGATTGTTCCGGCAAAGATCGCCTTGCCTGCGGACTTCGCCACTGGCATGGGCTCGCCGGTGATAGCGGATTCGTCAACAAAGGAGGTTCCATCCTCAACTTCTCCGTCTACTGGAATGCGCGCTCCGGGACGGACGAGAATCAAGTCGTCGCACTGAATATCCGAAATGGGAACATCAATTACCTGTCCTTCGCTCACTAGGCTGGCAGTCGAAGGCAGCAAGTCGAGAAGATTCCGGATGGCCGTACGGCCCCGCCGAACCGTGAGGCCCTCGAGCACTTCAGCGGCGAGTACAAAGGCGAGGATGACAAGGGCGGTGAATAATTCTCCGATTAGAAGCGCCGCGCAAAGGGCGATGAGCATGGAGAGCTCCATGGTCATCTTTCTTTCCAGAATATCGTCGAGAGCTTCGCGTGCAATCGGATAAATCCCGATTGCGACTCCCGCGGCGCCGATCAAGTTGAAGTAAGGAGCGCCAAACCAAACGGCAATCGCGGAGACAGCAACGAGGGCAATGCGAGCCAGATCCATCCACTTTACAGCTTCATCGTGATCCTTCTGCGCCCCTTGTGCGGGTGGAACCGATCTCAGACTTGCCTGATCGAATGAAACAGCTTTCTGCTCGGACTCTTTCTCCTGGAGGCTTGTCTTAGGCATGGAACGCTTCCTCGATCGTGTGAGTATATACCCACCCCCGGTATATCATTCTTCGGTGCATTCAGGGATTGAGGGGAGCTGATTTATGTGGCTGATCGCCGACCTTCAGCGACTATTCAAGAATGAATCCTGGCAAAATCGAATCGCCTACGCTTTCCTCCTGCTTCTGGCTGCGTTGTATCTGCTGAGTCAGATAGGGATGGCGATCGTCTGGCTGGCCACCGAAGCTCACTTGGATAACTTATGACGGACCGGTCGCTTTCCGTATTTGAACGAAGATGCGTTCCTTGGCGAAGTTGGAGCCACTTATTTCAGGTACGACCGAACCACGTCGATGACTTCCTCTACGTCCTTCTTTTTGGTGTTCGACCCATTGGTCCCAACATGGCACCGGATGTGATCTTCCAGTACTTCCGACATTAAGCCATTCATAGCTCCGCGCGCAGCCGAAATGGCATGCAGAACCTCGGAACATTCCTTTCCCCCCTCAAGCGCACGCTCGACCGCTTCGACCTGGCCGCGAATCCGGCGTATCCGCTTCAGCAACTTTTCCTTCTGGCGAATCGTATGTGACATAGCTCGGTCATACCCAGTAGGGTATGTTATTAGTGTCTCCTCATTTGTAAGCTGCTGGGTCCTCAGATATTCTACTGTTTTACGTTGTTCGATAAGGCAGGATGGACGATCAAGGTAAGAGATTGGCGATCCAAAAGCACAGAGCCTGGCTCGTTTGGCTTTGTCTCGTCCTCTTCACAGTATCCTGCGTAGCCGAGTCTGCTCACTGCCATCCTAATTCCGATCGCACGGGACAGCATTGCTCCATTTGCATTGCGGCTCATTCCGTTGCACGACCTGCACAAATCACCAGTCCGGTCGCGGCGCCGGTGCGCTGTTTCGATGCGGTGTTCGTGGGTGGTCTCCTGCTACCCGAGTCCCGGTCTATTCTCTCCTTTCATATCCGCCCTCCTCCGGCGTTGGGCTGACCGCGAAGCTTAGCCCGGATTTCCAATCATAATTCCGCCAAGCGGAGCGCCGTTCAATGACACAGCGCGTCGTTCAGTTTTCGCTTTGAGCGGCAGGACACCTGAGAGGAAGGATTGAAATGCATCAGAATTACGAAGCGATACAGGTCCCATCGCAGAGCGGCTTCTCTTTGCCTGCGATACGCATTTTTGCGGCCATGCTTTTCCTGGCATTCTGCCTTTTAACGAATGCCAACGCGCAGTCCAGGAGCTCTACGTCAGTAAGCGGCACGGTGGTTGATCCCTCGGGCGCGGTTGTGCCCGGCGCGACCGTCGAGATTCACAATCCAGTCAGTCAGTTTGAGAGGAGTGTAACCACAGACACTTCGGGAGCGTTCAGCATCCCCAATATTCCATTCAATCCTTACCACATGACGGTTACCGGCAGCGGATTTGCGCCTTACGTTCAAGACCTGGATCTTCGGTCGCCGGTTCCCGTGAACTTAAAGGTAAGCCTGCAACTCGGAACCGCAGTGCAGACAGTTACAGTCGAGAGCAATGGGGCGGATCTGATCGAGAACGATCCGACCTTCCATACCGACATCGACCGCAGCTTGTTTGACAAGATGCCGCTCGAAAGTGCGTCTTCTTCTCTAACGTCGCTGGTGACGCTCGCGAGTCCTGGAATCGCCGCAGACTCGAACGGTCTCATGCACGGATTAGGCGACCACGCGGAAAACTCTTTCTCGGTCGATGGTCAGCCGATTACAGATCAGCAAAGCAAGGTCTTTTCCAACCAGATTCCTCTAGATTCGGTCCAGTCGCTCGAAGTGATTTCGGGAGCGCCACCTGCCGAGTTTGGCGACAAGACCAGCGTAGTGGTCCAGGTGACCACTCGTTCCGGATTGGGAAGCAAGGAGCCGCACGGCGCCGTGACAGCATCGTACGGAACATTTGGCACTGCGACTGGCGGCTTCAATCTTGCCTATGGCGGCGATAAGGCGGGGAACTACATAGCGATAAACGGCCTGAATACAGGACGGTTCTTGGATCCTCCCGAATTCACGGTGATGCATGCGAAGGGCAACGAGCAGAATATCTTTGACCGCATCGACTTCAAATTGTCGAATGCTGATACGGCGCAGTTGAATCTGGGTTTCACTCGCTCATGGTTCCAGAGCCCGAATTCATTTGACGATCTAAACATCGGCGCCACCGATCCCTCGGGAAATCCTGTGGGAGCTGCAGACCAGCGCTCCCAAATCAAGACATTCAACATCGCCCCGTCCTGGACCCACATACTCAGCCCGAACTCCGTGTTCACGTTGGGAGCATTTGTACGGCGCGATCAGTTCAATTACTACCCGAGTAAAAATCCCTTTGCGGACTTCAGCCCGATTCAGTCTTTGACAATTGCGCAGGATCGAAACCTCACGAATGCGGGACTGCGATCAGATGTCAATTACACAAAGGGCATCCACAATCTGAAGCTTGGAGCCACCTACCAGCAAACGTTTCTTAATGAAAAAGACACGCTGGGCATCGTCGACCCAAATTTTGTCGGCAGCCTTACCGATGCGAACGGTGCCAGTTGCCTGGATACAACGGGCAATCCTGTCCCCGGTACTCCTTGTGCAGCCGTGGCGCCCTTCGATCTAACCACTGGTGGAACGCTTTTCCGCTTTAAGGGGCACACAGACGTCAAGGAACTTGCGCTGTACGCGCAGGATGCAATCAGCAAAGGGAATTGGACACTCAACCTGGGGATTCGTGGCGATTTCTACAACGGGCTCACCACCCACAATGAAGTCGAGCCTCGGATCGGCATCGCCTACAACATCAAACAAACCAACACCGTGCTTCGCGCTTCCTATGCCCGGCTGTTGGAAACTCCGTTCAACGAAAATCTGATCGTGTCCAGCGTGGGGTGTGCCAACGAAGTATTGAATCCACTTCTGGGATGCTCTTCAAACGATCTAACGCCATTAAGGACGGGCTGGCGCAACGAGTTTCATGTTGGCCTGGAACAGGCTTTCGGCAAGTATCTCGTCGCCTCAGGCGAGTACATCACCAAATATACGCACAACGCGTACGACTTCAGCGTCCTCGGCAACTCGCCGATTTTCTTTCCCATTGGATGGCAAAGGTCGAAGATTCCCGGATTCGCCGGACGCGTGAGTGTTCCAAATTTCCATGGGTTCTCGGCACTGGTAGTGATGTCGAGCGTTGCGGCCCGTTTCTTCACGCCGCAGGTCAGCGGCGCGGGCGCTACCCCTTCGGCCCCGGCGGGGGTCTTCCGCATCGATCACGACGAAAGATTCAACGAGACCACTCATCTCCAGTATCAAATTGGGAAGACCGGACCGTGGCTTGGCTTTAATTGGCGGTACGATAGCGGACTGGTGGCCGGGGCGGTGCCATTCGCGACGGACACGACCACTCCGGTGGATCTGACGGGCTTCAGCGCCGATCAGCAGTTCCAGGCTGGTCTTTTCTGCGGAAGCCAGCGCGCGACGCTTAGTGCGCCCCTAACCACGTGTGCTCCGTCGCAGTTCGGGTCGACTTTGATTTCGATTCCCGCACCGGGCACTCAGAACGACGATAAGAATCCCGCGCGCGTTGCTCCGAGACATCTCTTCGACCTGTCGGTCGGGGAAGATAACTTGTTTCGCGGTGATAAATACAAGGTGAGCCTGCAACTCACCGCGATCAACATTACCAACAACTATGCGCTGTACAACTTCCTCTCAACGTTTAGCGGTACGCACTACGTGACTCCGCGTGCGTTTACGGCTCAGGTCGGATTCCATTTCTAACGGGGTGTCCTGGATACTGCAAACGGCATCGTAGAGACGCAGCATGCTGCGTCTCTACGACGCCGATGGGCACTGCTTGATGCGAACAATCGAAACCGCCTACTCGTAGCGCAAAGCGACCAGTGGGTCTACTTGCGTTGCCCTGCGTGCTGGCACCAGGCATGCCGAAACTCCCACGGTAATTAGAACCGCGAGAACCGCGGCGAATGTTATCGGATCGTGTGCAGAGACTCCCCAGATCTGGCTCTGAATCACACGCGTAAGCAGCAGGCTTGCGACTTCACCGACGACGATCCCAACCGCGATGATGACTAATCCTTTACGCAGGATCATTTTGAGGACTGTACTTTGTTGGGCACCCAGTGCCATGCGAATGCCGATCTCGTGAGTCTGGAGAGAAACTGAATAAGCCATCACGCTAAAGATGCCGATTGCTACAAGCGCGATTCCGATGGTTGCGAATACCCCGAACAGAATCAGCCCAAAACGTGGCTGTGAATAAGAGAATTGCTGCAAGTAACCTTCTAGCGTTCCGGTTAGAGTAAGCGCGACTCCACGATCGACAGACCAAATCTCGCGGCGCACGTTCAATAGCATGGACATTGGCTCGACCGCAGTTCTCACCAGGACACCGCGCTCGAAAGCGCCCGAGACGCTATAGGGCATGAATGCTTCAGGCTGCGGACTTTCCTGTAGCCCACGATTCTTCACATCGGCCACGACGCCGATAATCTCAAAGTAAGCATCTTTCGGTGACTCTGGCGCCGTATCCAGCAGATTGAACTTGATCGATCTGCCGATCGGATCTTCTTTGCCAAAGAAGTTGCGGACGAGAGTTTGGTTGACGACGATCACGTGCCGGGCAGCTTCGACGTCGCTTTCGCTAAGTAATCGGCCGCGCTCTAATCGGATCCCAAGTGTTGGGAAATAGCCTTCACTGCAGAGTTGAAAAATCGAATGCCATGTTTCGGCATGCGTCGTACCCGGAACGGTAACCTCGCTGGGAATGCCGCCGTACGGAGGCAAGGTGCTCGTCTCAGTTGCCGCCACCACTCCGGGCAGCCCCGAGACCTTCTGCAAGACTTGGCGGAAGAAAATACGCTTCTGCTCCGCGGTTTCATAACGGCCTTTCGGCAACGGAGTGCGCGCTACCAGGATGTGGTCCGGCTTGAGTCCAAGATCGACGTTCTGAAGCGCGAACAAGCTGCGCATCATAAGCCCGGCTCCTACGAGAAGCACGATAGACAGCGCTACTTGCGAGACTACGAGGCTGGAACGGAAGCGGCCATGGCGGAATCCTGTTTGCGTTCCCTTTCCAGCGTCTTTCAGACGATTATGAAGTTCACCGCGAACCGCATGGAAAGCTGGAGCCAGACCGCAAAGCAGGGTTGTGATCAGAGTTACGCCAACGGAGAAGGCCAACACGCGCATGTTGAGCGTGATGACCGTCTCCGCAGGAATGAGGTCGGGAGGCAGAGCGGCGAGCACTCCCTTGATACCAGCGTAGGCGAACAGACATCCGGCCAGACAGCCCACCGTCGCAAGGATGAAACTTTCAACCATGAGCTGCAGGATCAGCCGTGAGCGGCTCGCGCCCAGGGATGCGCGAATGGCGATCTCTTTCTCGCGTACCGTAGCGCGCGCAAGCAGCAGGTTGGCAACATTGCTGCACGCAATTAACAGAAGCATGCTCACAGCTCCCATCAGCGCGAAGAGCATGATGCGGAATTGTCCTACAACCTGGTCCGCTAGCGTCATGGTCTTGATGCTGAAGTTAGCGGGATACTCCTTGGGATACACCTTGGACAATCGACGAGCTACAACGTCGAGATCCGACGCCGCTGCCTGCAGGCTGACACCGGGCTTCAAGCGAGACAGAGTCCACACGCCATGAAATGGAAGCGTATCGCCGCGATCGAGAGTCAGCGGCAGCCAGAAGTCCTGGTTCCCGAATAGAAACCGGGGAGGCATCACGCCAACCAGCGTTACCTGCTTTCCGTTAAGCGTGAGAACGCTGCCAACGATCGAAGGATCGGCATTGAAGTCCTTCTGCCAAATGCGATGGCTCATCACGACAACCGGAGGAGCGCCGGCTCTCCCGTCGTCTGGAACTAGGCCCCGACCCAGCAGTGCCTTGATGCCCAGAAATTCAAATGCGTCTGCAGTGGTCTCGCCTCCTCGGAACTGCTTTGTGCCTTCCTTATCGGTGTAAAGCACGTCCAGGTTCCGGTTGCCGATTATGTTTTCGAAGACGTGATTCTGGTCTTTGAAATCTAGATACTCGGCAATCGAGAACACGCCGCGACCTTCTTGATCTGCATGCGAGTTGTCATGAATAAAGAGACCGGCCAGCCGATTGGAATCTTTATAAGGAAAAGGCTCCAGTAATACGTTATCCAGAACACTGAAAATTACCGTGGTGGCGCCAATTCCCAAAGCGAGCGCAAACATCGCCAGCAGGGAAAAGCCTCGATCCTTGCGTAAGGATCTCGCTCCATAGCGCAGGTCTTGCCAGAACCAACTCATGCTTTCCATCGATTACTCTCCCAGTTCCTCATGGCTACGAGCTATAGACGGTGAAACGATGAGAAAGTGTCCTGAGTTTCATGAACTTTGATCTTTGGGGTGAGGTGTGCCGATGGAGGGTTGAACGGTTGGAGACGAAAACACGCCACTTGTCTAAAAAGCTCCGAGGAGCGCCGCTCGCACACGGCTCGAATTTTGGGGACAACCCGGTAAATGGGATGGCGCTATTTCAAGGCTTTCAGTTGAAAACACTGGCTAAATGAACGAAAACCAGCAAGAATCCGTAGCTATTGTTCAAGAGCTGTTAATGAATTCCTTTTCTTCCCGTCTTCTGAATGCACGGAAACCTGCTTGCCGACTCAAGGGCGGCATGCGGGACCGGCAGAGGAGAAGGGCACGTGGAGGCAGTATTGCCAGCGGCAGTTGATAGAAGCGTGACCGGCGCGCGGCCTGCGCAAGCGGACCCGAGTGTGTTGGAGCGTGTGTCGCTCGAGCGCGTGTTTGTGGAGCATAAAGAGCGCGTGTTTCGGGCGGCATATCGCGTTACCGGCAGCGTCAGCGATTCTGAAGATGTGGTTCAAAGCGTCTTCCTGAAGCTCGCGCGGCGCGAACTTGGCGAGGTCGGAGACGACATCCAGAACATCGGCGGATATCTGCATCGAGCTGCGGTAAACGCCGCGCTAGACATGATTCGCCAGCGCCGCGATGCGCAGAACATGCCACTGGAAGACGCGGAGGTATCGAGTCCTCTGGAGCTGGCGTCGCGCGGCGAAGGTGAATACAGTCCGCTCGAGCTGCGGCGATGGCTGCGTCAGGCAATGCCTAAATTGGGAACACGATCGGCTGAGATGTTCGTCCTGCGTTACATCGAAGGACGCGACAACAGCGAGATCGCCAAGATTCTCAAGACGTCCAGGGCAACCGTTGCAGTCACCCTCCACCGTACCCGATCTCTGCTGAAGAAAGACTTCCGTGCCTATATGGAAGGCAACAAATGAAGGGCAATCATAACAATCCGGATTTCATTCTTGAGAGGGCGATCGCCGCAGTTCGCGACGATCAGCCCGATACTCAGACTATTAATACTGCGACCGCGAACGCATGGCAGAGGATCAGCCAGGCTGTCGGCATCGAGGCCACGGTTGCTCCACTCAATCGGATCGAAGGCTGTGCCGACGTCCAAAGCCTGCTCGCTGACTTCGAAGCACATCGGCTGAGTCCGGCACGCGCCATGCTGGTTGCAGATCATCTGCGCGAGTGCGCTACGTGCCGTGTGCATGCCAAGACAAACAAGAGCGCGGAGAGCGTCCTGCCGTGGCGTGCAAATTCGGTAATGCGTCCCAGGCATTGGAGCTTTGGTCAGTACGCGCTGGCCGCTAGCGTGCTGATTGCGGCAGTGCTGGGCGTTGTCATCGGACGAAGCGGAGTTCTCGCACCCTCGGGATACCGCGCTGCGCTTGAGTCCGTCAATGGAGTTCTGTATCGGGTAGATGCCACCGGCGAGCACCAGGCTAAAGCCGGAGATCAGTTTGCCGAAGGTGAGATCGTGCGTACCTCGTCCGGCTCCCGGGCGATGCTGCGCTTGCGCGATGGTTCGCTCGTCGAGATGAATGGGCGCAGTGAACTGTATGTCACCTTGGGCTGGAGAAATACCACCGTCAATCTTGGCCGGGGCATCGTGATTGTGCAGGCGGCGAAACGCCGCACCGGACATCTTTATGTGAAGACTGCAGACGCTCGTGTCGCGGTTACGGGCACGATCTTCTCGGTGAACTCGGGCATCAAGGGTTCTCGGGTCTCCGTCATTGAAGGAACTGTGCATGTCGCGCAGGCTGCGGGAGATGCGGTGCTCCAGGCTGGCGATCAGGTTACGACCAGCACGAGCATGGGAGAGGTCCCGGTGAAGGACGAGATCGCCTGGAGTCAGGATCGCGACAGATATCTCGCCTTACTCGCCGAGTTCGTGAAACTAGAGAAGAAGCTGCAGAGCATCAAGCTGCCCGATCTTCGGTACGAATCTCATCTTATCAACTTTGTTGCTGATGGCGCCGTAGTCTATGCCGGTGTTCCCAATTACGGAGAAGCGCTGCAGCAGGCCAATCAACTGTTCCAGCAGCAGCTCTCGCAGAGTGCTTTGCTGCGGGAGTGGTGGGAGCAACGTGGTCCGGGTGCGTCCCAGAATGGTCCCGATTTCAACCAGGTAATTGACCTGATTCACGGACTGAGCACTTATGTGGGCGATGAGATTGTTTTCAGCGTGTCGTCCGGTTCAGAGCAGCGGTGCAACCTAGTCGTGATGGCGGAAATCGCGAAGTCTGGATTGCGAGATTACCTCACGGGCCAGATCTCCAGGGGCGATTCGCCGAATAATATGCATCTGCTTTCGCCGGAAGATCTCGGCGCTGCAACTCAAGGGAGCGACCGCGACTTCTATGTCCTGATCACTCCGAAGTTCGTGGCAGCATCGCCGGATGTCTCCATGCTGGCGGATCTGAACAGGCGCTGGTCTGCCGGAGAGGCTTCAAGCTTCGCCCAGAGCGATTTCGGGAAGCGTATCGCATCGGAATATTCCTCAGGCGCAGGCCTGTTGATTGCGGTCAATCTGGAGCAGATGAGGGCCGATCATGCTGTAGCGGCACAAGCGGATCGTCATGAGGGAATGCTGGAGAGCAGCGGCTTTGCCAACGCGAAGTATTTAATCGCGCAACGCAAGGATTATGAGGGCAAGGCTTCCAACACAGCGGAGCTGAGCTTTACCGGCCCACGTACTGGAGTAGCTTCGTGGCTGGCGGCTCCGGCGCCGATTGGAGCACTCGACTTCATCACGCCCAATGCGTCAGCAGTGGGAGCGTTCGTCTCGAAGAGTCCGGCATTGATGGTGGACGATCTGCTGCAGGTCATCACCAAGGCAGATCCGCAAGCGGGAGCCTCATGGGAGCAACATCAGGCGGAACTGAACCTTGATATTCGCAACGACCTCGCCGCCTCACTTGGAGGAGAAGGTGCATTGGCACTGGACGGTCCGCTGCTCCCGACTCCTTCATGGAAGTTGGTTGTCGAGGTCTACGATCCGAGCAAGCTTCAGTACAGCCTCGGTCGACTTGTCGAGGACTTCAACCGCGAGGCAGCGAAGAACAATCGGCAGGGCCTGAAGCTCGAGGAACATCAGTCAGGTCAGCGAACCTATTATTCGGTCCGGTCGCTCGACGCAGTGTTTCCGGTGGAGGTCCACTACGCGTTCGCCGACGGTTATGTCGTAGCCGGTCCAAGCGAGGAGTTGGTTGCAGAGGCAATTCGCACCCGGGCACATCGAGACAGCAACAGCATCGCGCACTCCGAGAAGTTCCGCGCGCTCTTCCCGGCAGATCAACACGTGAACGTCTCGGGTTTGATCTACCAGAACCTAGCTCCGGTGACTGGAAAGATCGCGAAGCAGCTCTCGCCCTCGCAGTTGCAGTCCATACAAGCTCTCGTGCAGAACACCGAACCGTCAGTGATCTGCGCGTATGGAGACGAGAGCCAGATCGAATTCACCAGCAACAGCAAGAGTCTCGGACTCGATCTGAAGTCGCTGGCGATCTCCTCCTTGCTGCAGCAGCTCAAATCGGGAACTCCGAGAGGCGTAACTCCGTAAAGGACACCATGGCTCCAGTTATAGAACTCGATGGCCTGGAAGTTCGCTTCGGCTCGCGCTCCGTTCTGAAGCAGCTCAAAGGGCAACTTCACGGACGCTGCATCGGCTTGCTCGGTCCTAACGGATCGGGCAAGTCGACGCTGCTGAACACGCTGCTCGGGTTCTATCCTCCGGCACGAGGTACTGCGCGGATTTTTGGGAAGGACATCGGTGAGCATAGCCGGGAGCTGCGTGGACTCATCGGCTACATGCCGGAGAGCGACGCCTTCATCTCCAATCTGACTGGAGTGCGCTTTGTGCGTTACATGGCCGAGCTGTCGGGCCTGCCTTCGACCCATGCTCTCGAACGCGCACACGAAGCATTGTTCTACGTTGGGCTGGGCGAGGTACGCTATCGCAAACTCGGCACGTATTCGCTCGGCATGAAGCAGCTTGCGAAGCTTGCGCAGGCTATCGCGCATGGTCCGCGACTGGTGTTTCTCGATGAGCCGACAAACGGACTCGATCCGCCGGCCCGCAATCGCATGATCCAGCTCATCCGCGAGATCCGCGATGCCGGCAACATGCATGTCGTGATCTCCTCACATCTTTTGCGCGATGTGGACGAATGCTGCGACGAGGTAATCATCCTGCGCGATGGGAACATCGCAGGGATTTGCAATCTCGAAGAGGAACGGCGGCTAAATCGCAAGTTTCTCGAGCTTGAAACCCATGGCGAAGACCATTCCTTTGCCGACGCCGTACAACAACTCGGCTGCGAGTGTGCCCTATTCGGGAAGGGGAGAATGAAGGTAGTCTTGCCCGAGACAATTGAGATTCGCGAACTGTATCAGATCGCCGCGCAACGCGACGTGCAGATTCGGCGCATGAACTATCGTCGCGATTCGCTTGAAGATATCTTCCTCAAAGCGATGCAGGAAGTGGGAGCACGCAATGGCAGTTTATAAGCGCAGCTACAAGCCATATGAGGGCGGCACTACTTCAGAACGCTGGCGCTTTTTGGTGCTCACGCGCTACGGTTTCTCCGGATTGTTTGATTCGCGCCCGTTTACCGGAGCCTTTGTCCTCAGCTTTGTTCCATTTCTTATCGGCGTTGCGATGATCTATTTCGCCCACAGCGCCACCTTGCGTGCTTTGCTGCAAGTGCGTGGTCCCGGACCGGATACGGGACAAATCAATAATTACTTCTTTCTCGCTTTCCTCGCGATACAGTCCTGGTTTTCGTTCCTGCTGATCACATGGCAAGGTCCGCAGCTGATCGCGGCAGATTTAGCGAACAATGCACTTCCGTTGATTCTGGGTCGTCCGATCTCGCGCACTGAATACGTTCTCGGAAAGTTCCTGGTGATCGCGAGTCTGGTTTCGGTTCTCACCTGGATTCCTACGCTCCTTCTCTTCTTTCTGAACGCTGGAATGGAAGGGAATGGCTGGATCTGGTCACATTTCTGGATGCTCGGCTCGATCCTGCTCGCCTCGTGGATGTGGATCGCCATCGTTGGTCTAGTTGCGCTCGCCGCATCTGCCTGGCTCAAGTGGCGCGTTGCTGCGAGCGCTTTGATGCTTGCCTTCTTCTTCGTGGGCCCCGGTTTCGGGGCCGCTATTAATGTCACTTTGGGAACGAATTGGGGACACATGCTTGATGTCCTCTATGCCGTCAAGCTGATATGGGTCGGATTGTTTCGGGTGCCCGTGTCAACGGCTCAGGCTCTCAATATGCTGGGAATTCCACTGTGGGCAGCATGGTGCTCCGTGGCCGGGACGTGCGCACTATCGTTATTCCTGCTGAATCGGCGGCTGAAGGCGCGAGAGGTGGTACGAGGATGAGCGCTACTACAGGGGACAGGGTACGGGTGACAGGGAACAGGGAAGACAGAACCCCGAGTATCGTTCCCGCATCGCGCGCGCAGCAATCAAGCGGCGATGGACGTGATCGCATCATTCTCGAGAACGTCTCCAAGTTCTATGGCGAGGTCCTCGGCGTAAATCGAGTCAATCTGTCGATCCCGACCGGCGTCACCGGTCTGGTCGGTCCGAATGGCTCGGGCAAGACAACGTTGATGAACCTGATGACCGGGCTTATCCACCCGACGGAAGGCCGTGTCAGCGTGCTTGGAATTTCTCCGACTCGACCGGAAGAGTTGTTTCGCCGGGTTGGATATTGTGCGCAGTTCGATTCGTTCCCGAAAGGGGCCACAGGATTCTCGTTCATCTACAACACGCTGCGGCTTCATGGACTCGACGATCGTGAGGCGGTTCGCCTTACGCACGAAGCTCTGGAGCGCGTGGGCATGACTGAGCCTGCGTTAAGAAAAGTGGCGGGATACAGCAAGGGCATGCGCCAGAGAATTCGGCTTGCGCAGGCCATTGCACACCACCCCACGGTGCTCGTGCTCGATGAACCTCTGAACGGGCTCGACCCGATGGCGCGCGCCGAGTCGCTGGAGCTGTTCCAGGCGCTGGGCAAGGAAGGGTTGCACGTAATCATCTCCAGTCACATCTTGCATGAAGTGGACAAGATGTCCGATCAAGTTATCTTGATGAGCAGTGGGTACGTTGTGGCCGAAGGTCAGATTCACACCGTGCGAACGGAGGTGAAAGAGCATCCGATGCAAATTCTAATTCGCTGCTCCGATCCGAATCTCCTCGCCTCGCGGGTCTTCGCCCAGGATCACGTCGTAGAGGCCAAACTAATCGACGATGGCAAAGGAGTGCTCGTCCGCACCCGGGACGCAGATGCTTTCTATCTATTGCTGAACCAGTTGGTAGTGAAGGACAAGCTCGCTCTCGAGACGGTAGCGCCTGCCGATGACGATGTGAATTCGGTGTACCAGTATCTGATCGGCTCGGAGAACAAGACGATATGACACGCTTGGCTGAACTGCGCACCACTCTTGCCGAACAGCCCTGGGAGTTGTGGACGCGGCAAATCGCCGCAGTTCTTCGCATGGACCTGCGCAAGAATTTCTTGTCCCGTCGAGGGATTTGGATTTACTTGCTGGCGTTTGCTCCGGTTGTAATCATTACGCTTCACGCCATCATCGACCGGCACTCTGGCTCCATGCGGGAAGATACAGAAGTGCTTGCCGGCATCTTTCAGTTCTTCTATCTACGGCTCGGAATCTTTTTTGGGTGCCTGGGGATCTTCACCTGGCTATTCCGCGGCGAGATTATTGAGAAGAGCCTGCACTATTACTTCCTTGCACCTGTAAAGCGCGAGGTACTGCTGCTCGGCAAGTTCGTCGGAGGACTGATCACGTCGGTGACGCTGTTCGGGCTGGGAGTCTTTGCTTCCTTCGCGATGATGTATCTCCGCTTTGGAGACGCGGGCCAATATTATGTGTTCAATGGTCCCGGAATGGGACAACTGCTGGCGTATCTCGGTGTCACCGTTCTGGCGTGCATCGGATATGGATCGGTGTTTCTCGCGCTCAGTTTGCTATTCAAGAATCCCGTGGTTCCTGCGATTCTCGTTCTTGGATGGGAGACCTTCACTCCAGTATTACCTTCTCTCGTGCAACGCTTCAGTATCACCTATTACCTGAAGCAACTCTGCCCAGTCTCGATTCCCGGAGAGGGTTTGCTGGCTCTGTTCACCGTTGTGAGCGAGCCTGTGGGCACGATCGCTGCCGTCTTAGGTCCTATTGTTCTTGCAGCGCTCGTTCTGGTGCTTGCATGCAAGTTAGTTCGCAAGCTCGAGATCAGTTATGCAGCTGAGTAAAGTTCGAATTTTCGTCATTATGTAGAGACGGATGGCGGGGCGAGGAGTCTGTACTCTCATTGACCCTGGATTCGCTGCAGGAGCAAGCGCTCTACCTCCAGACAGGGCATCTGGAGTTGTCAAACAGAGCGCCCTCCTTGGTGAAGAGCGCCTGTTCGACCAACTGGGAAGCCGAAATTAATAACCAGCCGCTATCGTGATTAATTGTTCATCTGCAGCCAGAGCTCGTTGCGAGTCCTTTTTGGAGGTTGCAAAGTGCAGCGTGCCGCGGAGCGTCACTACATCGCGCAGAAAGTATTCACCGTCAACTCGACGAAACACCAACTTGGTTCCAGTGAAGTGGTCATCAATGTCGATCGCCCTGGCCAGAACGCCCTGCTTATCGCCAATAAAGGCGAGACCCGTGTTGTCATTCGGAAGCGATTCCCGAATTGTGTAGGTTGCGGCCGGCAGTGTTTTTCCACCGACGACAAAATCAAACGGGACATCCACCCTCAGTGCCTGAGCATTTGCCGTCGACGTCATGCAAAGCGTAACTCCCGCAAAAAACAGCAGTGCAAACAGTTTTCTCATTACAACTCTCTCCTTGAGCGCGTTCTAAATCTGCGCACACATATGGACGCCGCCGCGTCCTCAAGGATTCTTGGAAACTGTCGGTTTGCCGCAGTGAGGACATAATTCGTGGGAGGAAGTATCAGTTCGGGACAAATTGCCGATGAGTTGGGATTAACTTACGCGTGAGTGTTGGGATGCGCGCACGGCAGGCTTCTAAGAGGAGATACGCACCATGCGTAGATTGCGCTTGGCGGAGCAATGGCCCCGCTCTTCGAAATACCAGTATGAAGATGCGTGCGGCTCTTTGCTCGACGCAGAATGCAATCTTGTCCTGGTAGTCGTTCTCGAACCATCCCCGCTTTCGTCCCACGCTTTTTGCGTTTCGTTGAAATATCTGTAACCGATCACTAATCCCAGACATCTTCGGTTGCTGCTGCACTCCGCAGATCATCAGGCCTGTCAAGACATCCATTCGTAAGAGTGCAGAAAGGGAACAGCTCTCAGCGGTGTTAATTTACAAACCCTAGACACTCTCATGACACCGATGCAGGGCCCCTGGGCTACGCTGTGACACTTTAAAAACTGAACACTTTAGGAGGACTGCGCGTGGGCTCAACTATTGCCTCGGTCGTTGGCGCTCCCGAACACAGCTATTGTTTGGCGGATGCGTTATTCAGCAGTTTGTACTCTGAACTACATCGGCTGGCCAAGCGGGAACTGGCACGACAAGGCGCCAGAGGAAGCCTGAGTGTGACTACGCTTTTGCACGAAGCATATCTCGACATATCCGGACGAGACGGTACTTCCTTTCCCGATCAGGCACGCTTCATGGGATATGCGTCCCGCGTGATGCGCGGACTCATCATCGATCATGCCCGAAGCCGTTCTGCCATCAAGCGCGGCAGTGAATTCGAAATTACGTCGCTTCAAATCGATGTGGCTGAGAATCCTGTACATACGAGCGAACTCGAATCAATCAGCGATTCGCTCGATCAGCTGGCAAAGATTGAGCCAGACCTCGCAGAGATCGTCGACTTAAAATTCTTTTGCGGGATGTCATTTGCCGAGATCGCGGCCCTGCATAAGCTCTCGGAGCGTACCGTTCAAAGAAAGTGGGACAAGGCTCGCATTTATCTTCGGCGTAGCCTGAGTGCAGAGTCGTCGCTGTGATGCCAACTCTCCTTCGAAGCCTTTTGGCGCCACACGTGGAGACGCAGCATGCTGCGTCTCCGCCATGCGGCTTGGGCTGCTCGGTCGCTCGTTCAGCCGACATGCATCGCAAAGATACAGCATGCTGCGTCTCTACCTAACCACCCACGTGCAGCGGCATGCAGAACTCCTGCACTAGCCATGTCGTCTTTTTCCCACCGATTTCGATATCACAAGTAGAGCCCCCTTATCCCAGATTTGAAACGAGCCTTGCGGGAGAGGCAGGGCGGAGTGGCTCACAACGATGAATGTGGAGTGAAACGATGAAACGGATTTTTGCACTGACCTACGGAATGCTTGCGTACTCGTTTTTCTTGGGAACCTTCTTATACGCCATCCTCTTTGTAGGCAACATGTGGGTGAGCAAGACGATCGACGGCGGGCCAGAGGCTCCGCTTGCAACAACGATAGCCATCGATCTGGCAGTGCTCGGCGTATTTGCCGTGCAGCACAGCGTAATGGCGCGCAAGGGCTTCAAGCGCGTGTGGACACGCATCGTACCCGAACCGGTAGAGCGAGCGACGTATGTAGTGGCGGCAACCTCCGCCTTGGCGCTGATTCTCTGGCAGTGGAAGCCGATTGCACGCGTGGTGTGGGATCTGAGTGGCAGTGCCGCGGAGCCTGTGGTCCAGACATTGTTCTGGATCGGCTGGGGCGTTCTGCTACTAAGCACGTTCCTGGTAAATCACTTTGAACTGTTTGGACTGGCTCAGGTTTGGGCCTACGCCGCAAACCGCAAGCCGTTGGCGCCCACTTTCAAGACACCTGCGTTGTATCGGGTAGTTCGCCATCCAATCTATCTCGGATTCGTCATTGGCTTCTGGGCAACTGCGAGGATGACGGTTGGGCATTTGCTGTTTTCGATTGGAACCACCTGCTACATACTGCTGGGAATTTACTTCGAAGAACGCGACTTGATCGCCAGCTATGGACAACGCTATCGCGAATACTGCCGGCGCGTCCCGATGTTGATTCCCTTTCTGAAACGTCCGGAATCAGCGCAGAAGCAGCCCAACCCGACAGCAGTTCAGGCAGGATCGACTCGACAAGAGCGAACAAGTCCCCGGGCGCTATAGCCGGACTTCCAAATTGTTGCAGGAGACTTTGAATGACTAACACCCTCGACATCATTGCGCTCGAAGCGGCAAATACTTCGCGCGTCTCCTTTTCGACCATCGCCGAGCTTGCATCCGCGATTTGCGAAGGGCACCTTGACACGTGGTCGCATCGAATGCTGGAGGAAGCCGGAATACGCTTAAAGGTGATTGGGCGCCAGCACATAAGGGAAGACCGAGGCTACATTGTGATGAGCAATCGTCAGTCCCGCTACGACATTCCAGTGCTCTACCAGGCCCTGGGAATACCGATGCAGATGGTTGAGTCAAAGGAGATCCTGGGCATCCCCTTGCGAGCAGTGGCAAGCGGCAAGCAGATTTTGCCCGTCACAATCGACGGAACGCGGGCAATATCGGCAAGTGGAGGGAGCCACGCATCTCCCGAGCGCACGGCGACCGTCACGATTGGCGAACCGATTGATCCAAGTCCTTATGGTCGCGAGAAAATCGACCGCCTCATCACTGTCGTGAAAGACGCAATCGAGAGCAACCTCTCAGCATCGTCATAGCCTTTGACTCGAGTGTGGAGGAGACCTGAGCAAAGGCACCCGCCCGCTTACCAGCGAACTTCAACCGCAGCGTGCGTGCTGAAGGGTTCCGAGGCTTTTCTGTCAGCCTCGAGAACGTCCGATTCATTCGGAGTGGTCGAATGCGCGAACCACTCCGGTGATTCGGATCGCTCGCGTACAGCAAGGAGCCGAATTCATCCCACGTTGCACACCCTTCGCGGGCCGCGCGGGCGTGTCATTCGGTGTGGTTCGAGTGTTCACTGCGCAATGATCTACGAGGCTGGGAAAGGCGTGGCAGCCGATCTCTCGCAAGCTGCGCGATGGTATCGCAAAGCTGCAGATCACGGTAATCGGTTTGCACAAAATAATCTTGGCGGCCTCTACGAGAAAGGCGCAGGCGTTTCCAGGGACAATGCTCAGGCGATCCATTGGTATAACCTCGCGGCTGAACGAGGAGAAACAATGGCTTGGCACAATCTCGCAAGGATCTATGCCGGTGGAGGCGCCCTGTCGCCGGACAACAACTTGGCCTACTTCTGGGCCCGCGTAACTGCCAGCGCAGCGGCTGATCGCGCACAGAAAGATTTTCCGGCCTTTGTCGAATTGCTGCGCAAACGCCTATCTCTTGAAGATGCGCAGCGCACCGAGGCCCGAGCGGAACAATGGATTGAAGAGCATCGCTCAGCGTGGAAGGACGACGGAGAAGTGACGTTGGAGTTCCCGAATGTCGCTGAGGGGGTAAATTAGTGAGTTATCGCACCTCTTTATATCGGCGAAAATACCTCAAAAGCGCGCTTAAGTGCCCCGAAAGTGTCCCGCCAGCGCCCTGAAACTGCCGCGTTAGTGCTCTGAAACCGCCTCGTTTGGGCCTTAAGACGTAGTTATGGTGCCTTGGACAAGTGCTCGAAGCGGCGCTAAATCACTCAGTTAGCGCCTAGATAGTAGGGTAAAGCAGCGTCTGAGCGATGCCAGTAAGCGGAAAAATCACGCTTATTTCAGCGCATTTTAGTTCCCGGATTGCTGCTTGGCGACCAGGTTTGGTGTCAGATTCCGTCGCGTGAACGCCAACTCATGCCCCAGGAGTAGAGGCTAACGAAGATCAGAACGTCGAGGAAGGGGCCGAAAACGAAGTACAGAAGCGGCATATAGAGGATGGAATTGTGGATTATCCAGACGTGCAGCATGTACTGGAACGGCAGAAAGACGACCAGATAAGCCATGATCCCGACGGTTAGGCCGACTTTTTGCAGCAGCCGGAAATCGAATAAGAAGTAGCTGAAACCCAGAATCAGCGGCAGCAGGGTGATAAAAATTGTCCCGAAATGGAGCATTCCGACGATGTAGCTGGGCAGATCGTGCGGAAATTTTGCCGCCGCAAAGAGAAAATATGCGAGCGCTGTGCCCTGAATGATCACTAGAAAGCGCAGTAAATATGCGAATGGAAGATGCTCTTCGGGGATTCCAAACGACATCCAGAGGGCCAATAGCGTCACTGCGGCCGTTGTCCACCACGTGAAAGCGTCAGGCGGACCGGCGGAAATGAGCACCGTTGGCATCGAAAAATGTATCGGTCCCCAAACCTGAGGCGCGCGCGCAACCGATCCTTCAAGTCCTAAAGCGCGGTGCCAAAACCGGAAAATATGGAACCAAAGCTCTCCAACGTAACGCAGTGAGAGCAACCACGCTGCGCTAATTGCCAAAACTGACGCCCCAATGAGGTAAAAATCGCGCGCAGTGAAGTGCAAACGCGCAAATGCGCGGTGAGGAGTGATGATTCCACCGCGCCAACCCCGGCGTCGAATGTCGTAAACCTGCGCTTCTGTAAGCGCTGATGGAGTGGTTGTGCTCATTAGAACTCCACGAATAGGCCTACCGTGCCTCCGTTGCGGCGAAAGAACGGGGTGTTTTCGTGATTAAAGATGATGTTTACGCCCCATCCTGGGCCGATCCACTGGCGCCACGTGCCCGAATATTGGCGGAAGGCGAAGTTCTGGAGCACATTCTGTGGGCCCACGATCAGGTATCCCTCGCGTCCCAATTCGGCGCGAACGGTGATGTAATGTTCCTTTTCGTGTCCTTGTGTGAGCGCCAAGTACTCAGAAAAAGTGGATATATTACCTGGATTCGCCCTCACAAAGTTCACTCCACCCTGCGCCGTAATAGGCCAAGGGGTGTAGTAAGTGAACGCTGGACCGAAGCGAAAGTCGTGATTCACTTCTTTGGATTTGTCATATCCGAAGATTCCGGTAAGCACGAGCCGCTTATTGCTAAGAACTTTGCGGCTAATGCTGCTATCTACGCGCAGTTTTGGAAGGAAAAATCCGCCTACGCTGCTGCCAACATGTGCATCGGCGAACCAGTTCTCGGAGATGTCCCGCACAATTCCGGCCCCGTAATACCAGCCAGTGTCGCCATATCGGTCTAGGCGAGATGCTTCGCCATGGAAGGTATTTCTTCCACCGGAGGCGAGGATCCGCACATAGGCATCTCGCCAAGGCACGTATGGAGGCGGATACATGTCGCTATATCCGCCGCCAAATTCAATGTAGCCGGGCCCATCGAGACCGGATCGGATGCCTCCCAATCCGGGAACGCTTGCTCCCTGTGCCACAGGAGTACCCGTATCCTGCGCAAATAGTGCAGGTAAGAGAAGCAAACACAATGCAATCGCGAGAGTCTTTTTTGTTTTTACAGTCATTCGAAGCCTCAAGTGCTAGTTTCCAGCCTGAGGATTCGCATTGCTTGTCTGGCGCTCTGCTAGTGAAACATTGAGATTCTTGCAGTCCTTCGCAGCCACGATCCAATAACCGTCCTGATCGTGGATGTCTGCGAAGCCTTTAGTCACACGTGGCTGACCGTATTTCGAGTCTGGAAAGATCCACGCTTCGTGCTCGAGAGTGCGGTGATGGCTCGCCGTAAGCACGGAATTGGCGCCGCGATGCTGGATCGACCACGTAACTTCCTGCCGCTCATTCAGGAAATTCGCTGCCTGCGACATCGTGTACCAGCGGAATCGTCCCTCACCGGTAAGTTCGCGCGTGTGCTGAAACCAGGTTTGCAGCGTCTCGATGTAGCGTGATGCCCCCAGCGGATGCGAATAAACTAGCCGGACGACGTGCTTACCAGACGTAAAATCCGCCACATTTGTCAGCCAATTCTGCACTGCGGCCTCGGAGATCGATCCCATGTGCATCTCCTCGAGGCTGGCTTCAGTCCCAAAATGGAGAATGGGGAATGCCCAAATTCTGTCTCCATCACGGCCATTGTCTCGATAAACTCGCGTTGGACCCATGCCCGAGTCGCCTGCAAAGTAATAGGCAACAACGTTGTTCTTCTCTAACCACCGCGTAACCCATGCTGGTTGATTGCCGAGCGGCGCCGAATATTCGTGTACGGGATGGCCTGTGCTCTCTTCAATGGTCTTCTTATTAAGTTCCAGATATTGCTGGAACGACTCCTGGTTGGAATCGGACAGGTTCCTTCCGAAATAGTTGTGGATCCAGCCACCGTGACTTCCAACTTCATTGCCGTGTTCGATCAGGAAACGCACCCAGGAACGTGATTCCGCGTCATTCTGCAGATTGAGGCCCTTCCCATCGTGGAACTCATCCACATCCGGGCCTGCCGTAAAGTCTGCCGAGAATGGCCCATTATTGAAGATTCCTGCTTTGCGCAGCATCGTCAATGGCTTGAGGGCAGACGCTGCATCGATATGCCAGTTCATCACAACGCCGCCGATTCCGTCGGGAACGTTCGCCAGATGTGGCAGTTGCAGCATCTCTTCCGCGAAGTAATGAAGGAAGGAGTGAAGCAACATGCCGTCGGTGCGAGTTGTGAGATATCCAAGCGGGAGATTTACGAATAGCACCCGACCCGCGCCGTGGTCTTTTTCGCCTGCGACTATGCCATTCGTCGTCTGCAACAGGGCCTTACCCTGGTATTCGCCCGTGGTCTGGAAACTCGGATATTCCAGTTCTCCATACAAATATCCGACCAGAACCTGACGATCATCCGCCGAGTGGGGCCCATGCATCGCTACGCGCTTTAACGGTGGCGATTGCCGCTTCTCCTTAATCGGCGCAAAAGCTCCCGGCGGAATTCCCAAATCCTGCATGGCCTGAGTGCTACCCCAGACATTTCCGGAGAGGATGCTGTCTGTACCAAAACGGTCATAGAGCGCATAATCAACGCCGGCAAGATCAGATAATCGCGAGCTTCGCGTGGCATAGCGGCCGTTCAGGTCCCAAGTGCAGGCATCGTAAACCAGCATTAAAGCCCCGCCTTGCTGGACGTAATGGTGCAACGCGCCGACAAGTGCGTCGTTGGCGTGTCTATGAATTTGATCAGGGACGATCAAACCGGCTGCCTTTATCGCAAACATCGGATCGAGCAAGGCGGAGTCCGGTATGACCTGAAGATGAAATCCTTCTTCGGCGGCTGCATCAAGCCATACCTGGACTTGAATGTCTTTATCGCTGAGCGAATCGGGAAGCAGAAGCAGAATCGTGTCGGCAGAAACCGGCGCGATGCCTTTGTTGTGATACACGACAGCCGCCGCGCACGTGAGGAGCACCATGGCAACTGCAATCGCCAGTTTCGGTTTCAACATGGCCTTCATGGTGCGCTGTTCACCTCGGAACAAGCATTAGGATTCGACTTCACTGCATCTTGCAAATGTGCCTGCACAGCCTGGAACGCAGACTCTTCGAGCACATTCCAATTCGTGCTGTACCGCAGCGGCTCGGAGCGTGAGAGCCAGCAGGCAGCGCTGGCGTCGTCACCGAATTTCAGCGCGGCCATTGCTACCAGCCCCCACGGATGCGGATCAACTTTCTTTTCCAGCCACTCACTGGCGAAACGATTCCTCCACCGATCCCATGCTTCCCGAGTTTGCACGTCAGACTCCATAGGGAGATCGGCCAGCCAGGGATATACCTGGGCAACAACGTCAGGATAGAAAGCAGACCTGCTCTTCTGGATAGATGGTCGAAACCACTCCGCGTGTTTGTTCCAAAACACTTTCTGGATGCCGAAATTCAGCTTCTCTGCTTCTACATACGTGGATTGCGCTTCCTTAGTGTCGCCGAAGCGCTTTTCCGAGTGCGCAATGGCCATGAGCGCGGAGTAGACCTCGATGTTGTCCATGAGAAGAGCAACATGGTTACTGCGCGAAATGTAATAGACCTCGAGTCGTCTGTTTCTCAGGCCTTTCAAACTATCGCGGGCTTTGCGAACGCTTTGCTGCCATTCTGTCGGGATCCCCGAATCCGGAGCGTTCGTATAAAGCAATTGCAACCAGAGTGCGAGCATGGAATCGTCGGCGTCTGCCGGCGCGCAGAGCTTCCAGTCGGCGCCTGGCTTGCGGCAATAGCGGCCAAACCCTCCATGCTTGTCCTGCCGCGGAAGCAGCCACTGGATCCACTGCTGAATCGGCTGGCGTGCGTCGAGTCCTGCTTCCTGTGCGAGAAGCAACGCTTTGGTCGCAAAGTAGGGCTCGATGTATTCGCCATGATGGTGGAGTGAGATCGCACCATCGGGAAGCTGATAGCCGTTAGGATTGAACTCGCGCGAAGTAGTGGTTGCGCAGAGAGCCAGCGAACCAAGGAACAACACAAGGATTGTGCCGCGCATTCAGTCTCCCACGCGGCCTTCTGCTCTTGCCCACACAGTGCCGTGGAGCACTGACCCAGGAGCAAGACGAATCAGAGGAGCGCTGATCGTCGTTGGAGTTCCTGGGAGCCCCACCTGTACGCCTGAGTCGATGATCACTTCGCGCTCTGCGATGATTGGGCCTTTGACAAAGGCTCCGCTGCAAATGTGAATCCGTTTTGTGCTTACGACACTGCCGTGCACCTCAGCTCCTTGTTTGAGCAGAATCTCGCCATTAGCCTTCACACTGCCGTAGAGGCATGCCCTTTGATCTAAGTCGAGCTTTCTGGTTGCTAACACGTCTCCACGGTGCTGGTCATCGGCAGGGAAGTGCATTGCGCCGCGAATGCGCTTGCGCCCAATGCCACTCTGCGCCAGCTTTGCATACACGGCGTATTCGATTCGCAGGGTGAGTGCCTGTGCTTCGCTTGAGCTGTAGATTACTGGTGCGTAAATGCGTTCGAAGGTGCATCCAGGTGATAGAGTCAGCGATTTGCCGGACGACGCACGGTTGAATAGCCTGCAGTTTCTTCCTGCAAGCAGAGCGGATTCAGAATGAATCCAGCGGAGAATCTGCGTGCCCTCGCCTAAGACGATTTCTGCGTCGCTCAGAAGAGCACGAAACGTGTTCTGCTCTCCGCATCGCACGCTTCCTCGAGAATAAAAGTCGCCGATTGATTGGTATTCAGCAGGGAGTTCGAGAGGTCCGGCGCAGAGGACAAGTGTGGTCGTGTGTTGCGGACCGGTCCATCTCCCGGGCTCTCCAATCAGAAATACGTTGCCCTGCGGAGACTCAACAAACTGGTTCTCGCAACGCCGTGCACACTCATCCAGCATGGTTTGAAGCGGTATGCAGCGAGTGCGCAACGAGGAGGCGAAGTTGGCAATATTGCCATCGTCTTTGCGAGTGATGAGTGGCCCGGCATCGCGCTTGCGAATCAGCTCACGCAGAGCTGGGGCGAGTGGCACCATCAACAAAGCACCAGTAGAAGCAGCCAACGCTAGAGGGCCGAGAATGGAGGTCACGCAGACTTCTCCAATACCACCGGCGCCACACGCGAGCGCTCCGTCTTGTGCCACACCATTTCCTGACCTCGAATCGACGCAGTGAACTGCTGCCAGGCGGCGCGAGAGACGCTGATCGCGCTTACGGTAAAGCCGAGGAATGTAAGCGGCAGTAGCTGAATCCGTCCTCTTGATCCGTCAAGACGCGCAGCCGCCGCAATCTCGAAGAAAGCGGCGAAGTTTCCGAGAGTCGTAAATGCTGCGAGACCCAATACCGCAATTCCACCACCGACAGGAGCGCCGAGATAGAAGAGGACGATCGCCAGCAACCAGCCCAGGAGTAAGACGGGAGCCATCATGTAGACACCGAGCAGCAGCAACCCATCGAATCGTTCCCACCAACTGACGTTGTGACTGCGCAGCAACGCAGCGGAGTAGCCAACCATCGCCTGGTTATGGCCCTTGGCCCAGCGCATGATCTGGCGCACCCGAACTGGCCATCGTTCAGGCACTTCTTCGTAGCATTCTGCGCGGTTCTCGTAAACGGTTTTCCATCCGGCGAGGAGCAGGCGATATGTCAAGTCTGTGTCTTCAGCAAGGGTGTTCTCATTCCAGCCCCCGATTTCATCGAGAGCAGACTTGCGAATGCCTGCCACAGTTCCACCGTATTGCGGAACAAAGTGCAGATTCATGCGCGCCTGTTGATCCACCTGATATCCACCCGACCGTTCAAGATCGAGGATGCGTGTCAGTAATTTCTTGCCGACGTTCAACGGCACAACGCGCCCCATAACGCTTCCCACTTCGGGATCGAAGAAGGGCGAGGCCAATTGCCGGATCAGAGCTTTTCCGGGCACATAGTCCGCGTCGAATACGAGCATGATCTCCGTATTCACATACGCCATCGCGTCTTTCAGCGCTGCAGCTTTACCGGGTTTGCCGCCACTTCGGTGGAATGGAGTGATGCGTCCGGGATACCTGACTACGTAGCTGTCGATGATTTCGCGAGTGCGGTCGACTGAGCGATCGTTTACCGGGACAATCGCGAGCTTCTCCGCTGGATAATCAACTTCCAGCAGAGCGGTAAGGATGTCGCCAACAACCGCCTCCTCGTTGTGAGCGGCAATCAGGACAGTGACTGGAGGCCACTCGGCGGTGTCGACATCAACATATGGATGGCGTTGCTGACCGACGAGGCGACTGACCGTAAAGCAGTAGTGCCGGATCGTGTAAATACAGATCAGCACGACAACTGCTGTGAATAAACCCAGTAACATCTTCCCTCCCGAGTGGCTCCATGCTTGACGAGTCAGAAGCCATCGGTCGGGCAAGCTTGATGCACGCGCATGCTAAGGCCCTTAACCCAATGAGATCGACGCTCTGAAATTTCTGCTGCTTCAACGTTCGGTGCGGCTCAACTATGTAACTGTGGCTATTTGCTCCCTAATTCCACTTTCAAACTGTTCCGACGTGTCCAGCACTGGCATGACCCCATTGAGCCACCGTGAGAGACTCTGGACGATTCGCGCGGAAGCGCGTCCGTCCCCGTATGGGTTCTGGCCTTCGGACATCGTGCGGTACACAACTGTGCTGCCGAGGATGTCGCTGGCTTCTCTTACGATCGCTTCTCGCGATGTACCGACGAGGCGCCCGAGTCCCATCATCGAAGCTTCCGGACGCTCTGTAACTTTTCTGAGCACCAGCACCGGCTTTCCAAATGTGGGAGCCTCTTCCTGCACCCCTCCCGAGTCCGTCAACACCATGTAGCAACGGCGGAGCAACGATAAAAATCCGAAATAATCGACAGGCTCGATCAAATGGACCCGGTCCAAATTTCCTAAGCGGGACATCACCGTGCTGCGAACGTTCGGATTCAAGTGCACGGGATACACGGCGCGAACGTCAGGGAACGCCTCAATCAAGTCACGTATTGCATTGCAGATGTTCTCGAGTTCTGTCCCCCAGGATTCGCGGCGATGAGAAGTGATGAGTAACAAACGAGAGCCATCATCCGGGACACCGACCGGCAGATCCTGATCTGCCATCTTCCTATCGACCAGCATCTTTACCGCATCGACCACGGTGTTTCCAGTGGTCACGATCGCCGTCGGTGCAACTCCCTCCGCCAGCAAATTGTCGCGTGCCATGGAAGTAGGAGCTAAGTGCAGAGAAGTCACAACGCCAGCGAGACGGCGGTTCGATTCCTCAGGAAATGGATTCATCATGTCGCGGCTGCGTAGCCCAGCCTCTACATGTGCGACTGGGATCTTGCGATGGAAGGCTGCCAAAGCCGCCGCCATCGCTGTCGTGGTGTCTCCCTGGACCAGAAGGCAATCAAGCGGATTTGCTGCGAGGACGGAATCCATCGCCTGGAGAACGCGACAGGTAAGGCTGTTCAATGTCTGATTGGGCTGCATCAGGTCAAGATCGATGTCAGGCGTGATACCGAACACTTGCATCACTTGATCGAGCATCGAGCGATGTTGCGCAGTCGAAATAAGGTACGGTTTGTATTCGTTGGAATGCTGCTTCAGCTCCGCAATTACCGGAGCGAGTTTGATAGCCTCAGGTCTAGTGCCAAATACCACTCCCACTTGTAACCGCTTGTTAACCACTGGATAAATAGTCACTCGACTGAGTAGAGTCCGAAGCCGCCGCTCTGGTTGCCCTTCAAATCAGTGCTTCCACAACACTTACAATTTTTTCGATGTGAATTCACAGGAAAGTCGACACCAGCGAGCAACACCGCTCTTAACGAATTCATCACTACCACAGTGAGCTGCACAAGCAGAGACTCTGCTTCGCGATAATCAAGAAGAGGAAGAACCAGAAACGAATCAACGCGCCGCGAATCGCTTCCGCGGAGTGTGTGACCGAAAACGCTGGCAAAGAGTTCAGGAGTTATGTTGAGGCGCACGAACACACAACCTCTTCCAGAAGCGACGCCGGACGTACGTTTCCGACGTTTGGCTACTCTTCACGAAATTCCACAGCCGAAGTCCATAAAAGGTACATCTGCGATCCCAACCTTTACCGAAGTAAGCGCGCCCAGGCAATGGAGCCGTTGGGGAGCCAGCGGCCTGATTCACTTTGCTGCGCTTCTCTCCATCCTGCAAATCGCCGCCTGGCTGCCGCGAGAGACAGCGAAATTTGTAGCGCCGACGCATGAAAGTGTGACCTTGATCGCGCCCACGCTGGAGAAGCCGGTGATGGTGAAGCCCGTGCCTCCACCGCCTCCCAAAGTTCTCGCGCAACTCCGCGAGGAACCCAAGCTGCCAGCTCCAGCGCCCAAGGAACTTCCCAAAATGGAAGCGCCGGTTGTTAAGCCCATGCCTGTGCCTGAGGCCCCTAAAGTTGTCGCGGAGAACACGCCACCTCCGGTTTTGCCAAAACCGCCAGTCCCGGAAAAGAAGGTGACGGAAGGCTTGTTTGATTCCGGCAGCTCGGCCAAACCCACGATCAAAGCTCCTGTGCGCGAAGTACAAACCGGTGGATTCGGCGATCCGAATGGGGTTCCCGGCAAGTCCAACGCTGACCGAAAACTAACTGTCGCCGCTTTGGGAGCATTCGACATGCCTAGCGGTCCTGGAAACGGCAATGGCGCCGGTGGCGCGCACGGAAAACAAGGAGTCGTGGCCAGCGCTGGATTCGGAGATGGAATGGCAGGAGCCGGTTCCGGTGACCGGAATCCTCGCGGAGCTGTGAATACCGGCGGATTTGGCGACGCCACCACGGCTGAAGCGCCGGCAAAGCGCGCGGCTCGGGCTCCTGAGACTACGCCAGTAGAAATTCTTTCGAAGCCTCGTCCGGTTTACACCGCCGAAGCGCGGCAACAGCGAATTGAAGGCGAGGTTCTTCTCGCCGTGATGTTCGGCGCTTCAGGGGATATCCACGTGGAGCGCGTGATTCGGGGCCTGGGACACGGACTGGATGAGGCTGCGCAGCGCGCGGCAACGCAGATTCGTTTTAATCCCGCAAAGAAGGATGGCCGGCCCACTGACTCTGACGCCGTCGTGCACATCGTCTTTGCGTTAGCACAATGAAGTTTCCTACTTGGAGGAATTACATGTCGTTCGCACGCAAAATCTGGATTCTCGGCGCAACAGTGCTGACGGCCTCACTCGCCATGGCAGCGGATAGTGCCACGCCGCCTCCGAGTTCAGCGAACTCGCAGCAGCAAGCCGTTGTTAACAGCATCTTCTACCAGGAAGCGAAGCTCGTCGAGAACATGCACAAGTACACGCCACTGGTGGAGACCTACATCCAGAACCTAAAACCCGATGAGGAGCTTGGTGAAGTGCCCGCCAGCGACCACTATTTCCTGGGTCGTCTCGTGCTCGACAAGCGCGGCATCAACGACATGAGCTACGACAAAAAGAAGATGGGAATGTTCTCGCGTGTGCTCGATCGTCTCGATAGCTTCTACAAAATGAAGTACCTCCCCGAAGGCTTCATGCAGCTTGTCTTCCTGAGTCACGGCTTCAACGCACAGAACTATGACCTGAAATATCTGCGGCAGGAATTTCTCGGAGATGTACGTACGCTTGTGTTTGATGTGGTTCCTCACAAGAAGATCAAAGGCACCCATTTTGTGGGACGCATCTGGGTGGAGGACCAGCAGCACAACATCGTCCGCCTGAACGGGACATACGAGCCGCAACGCAGCGGCAATTTCTATTTTCACTTCGATAGCTGGCGCATGAACATGCAGCCCGGATTGTGGCTGCCGGCGCTGGTTTACACCGAAGACTCCGACGTGAAGTATGACGTCCTTCGCAAGATCAGCATGAAGGGGCAAACCCGCCTGTGGGGATACGACCTGAAGCATTCCGGCCGGCAAACCGAATTCACCGATATGCAGGTGGAAGAAAACAATCAGGGGGTGACAGACAAGAGCGGATCGAGCGCCAATGAGATGAGTCCGCTCGAGAGCCGTCATAAATGGCAGCGCGAAGCGGAAGACAACGTTCTGGATCGAATGGAGCGCGCGGGGGTATTAGCGCCAGCCGGTGAGGTCACGAAGGTCCTTGAAACCGTAGTGAACAACCTCGAGGTCACAAACAACCTGAATATTCAGCCCGAGGTTCGCTGCCGGGTGCTCCTCACTACTCCGCTGGAGTCGTTCACGGTTGGAAACACCATCGTTCTCAGCCGTGGATTGCTGGACGTGCTTCCCGACGAGAGCTCGTTGGCGATGATGCTCTCGCATGAGCTGGCCCACATTGCATTAGGTCATTCGGTCAACACGAAGTATGCCTTTAGCGATCGCATGATCTTCCCCGATGAACAGGTGCTGCAGAAGATTGGTATGCGGCGCAACGACTCGGACGAAGATGCTGCGGACAAGAAAGCGGTCGAGTTGCTTCGAAGTTCGCCGTATAAAGACAAGCTGGCGAACGCTGGGCTCTTCCTCAAAGCGTTACAGGCACGATCGGACGAGTTGAAGTGGCTCATCAGTCCCAATTTCGGAAATCGGATGGCCAAGGGCAGCGATATCCTCCGCATGGAGTCCCTGATTCAATCGGCCCCTGAACTCAAGACGAGTGATGTTCGCCAATTGGCCGCACTTCCACTGGGCAGCAGAATCAAACTCGATTCGTGGGATGACCACGTAAACCTGAAGCGGAGCAAGCCCGAGTCCGTGCTCTCTGCCCGCGATAAGTTACCTTTCGAGGTTACACCGATGATCCCCAATTTGGTGCGTGTCGGCGAAGCTAAAGGGAACGAGGTAGCTGAGAAGCGCTGAGGTTTTTCGGCGAAAGCCCCCGATTTCCGGGCTTAAAAGACTGTCATCCTGAGGCCCTATGTTGGCCCTGAGCCTGTCGAAGGGATCGCCCGGAATGGTTCAGACTGATTGCTGCATCTCGGCTCTTTCACGAGGATCTTCGCCGGAGAGCCTGACGCAGCATGGATGCCGCAATCATCGCGGGAGATCCCTTCGACAGGCTCAGGGCCAACACAGGGCCTCAGGATGACAGTCTTCGGTGATCCCGCAACTCTCGATTGCTGGATTATCAGCAGAGCTGCACAACTCGCGCCCGCCGGCCTTCATCACAACCCAAAACGCAGTATTGACCGCCACTTCGAGCAAAGGTGATTCATGCTACGGGCTCGTCTCACAGGATTCTGGCATTGTGCCGTGATTGCTCTTGCTTCCTGCTACCTTGCGGGGTGCATGGCGCTGGTCGGCTCCTCAAATGGCTCGGGAGGCAACAATCCTGGAGGAAATTCCGGCGGAGGTTCTGGCGGTTCTACCCCGGTGACGAGCACTCCTGGTCCGAACAACGGCCCAACGGGAGACATAAGCGCAATCAATCACATCGTTTTCATGTCTCAGGAAAATCGCTCATTCGACGCCTACTTCGGGCACATGAACGAATATCGCGCGTCCCAGGGTCTTCCTCAGGATGTCGACGGAATGCCGGCCAACGCGTCGAATCCGGCCTTTGATGGAAGCATCATCAAAGCCTTCCATCTGCAGACTATGTGCGTAGAAAATACCAGCGCCGACTGGGCTACCAGCCACATCAACTTTAATCGCTTCAACGAAACTTCGGATATTCCGACGATGGATGGCTTCGTCGTACAGGCGGGAGCCGCGGCCATGGGCCAGGGAAGCAAGGACACAGTCGGTGTCCGCGCAATGGGTTATTACACCGCAGCCGATCTGCCTTACTACCACTTCATGGCGTCGCAGTTCGCTACTTCTGATCGATGGTTTGCTCCGGCGCCAACTGAGACGGAAGCCAATCGTATGTACCTGGTAGCCGCGACTTCAGCAGGGCACGTCCATAGACCAACGGCTCAGGTGAGCGCGAAGACAATCTTCGACCTGCTTGATACGAAGAACATTTCTTACAAGATCTACTACCTGGATACAAATCTCAATACTGAGTTGGACGATTTCTCTGGGTTCATGGCTACGCACCAGGACAAGTTCGCGCCGATATCGCAGTACTTCACCGATCTTCAGAACGGAACGCTCCCACAAGTTTCGTATATTGAACCTGGATTTATCGAGGGCACTTCTGAACATCCCGGATTGGGAAATCACATTCAGGCAGGAGCCGCCGAGACGGCAAAAATCATTAACGCGTTGATGGCCAGCAGCGCGTGGAAAGACTCAGCCTTCATCCTCGTTTACGATGAGGGCGGCGGCTTTTACGATCACGTTCCGCCACCCACGGCCAATGTCCCGAATCCGGATGGCATTCCGCCGCAGGACCTCATTACTACGAGTCCGCCCGATCCGAAGGGGGACTTCACGCGTTATGGATTCCGCGTTCCCATGATGGTGGTTTCGCCGTTCACGAAGAAGCATTACGTCTCACATACAGTCACGGACAGCATAGCGGTGCTGAAGATGATTGAGGCGCGGTTCGGACTGCCCAATTTGAACAAGCGCGATGCCGCTGGAATGGACATGAGTGAGTTCTTCGATTTCACAGGGAAGCCATGGGCTACGCCTCCGACGCCGCCGGCACAGCCGACTAATGGACCTTGCTACGACGCCTTGCCGTAGTCTTCGCGGGCTAGTACTGGTTCGGTCTGACGATTGACCGCTCCTCAAACCGCCAACAACATTTGAAACTGTCATCCCTCGCGCGCTTTTTGCGCGGGGGATCTGCTTTTCTGCTTAGAGACAGCAGATCCCCCACTCCGCGTTGAAATCATTGATGAGATAGACGGCGTCGCCTGCGGAGTGAGGGATGACCGTGTCGGCGAGGGTCGCGTCCCGTGCAATCGCGGCACTTTTCAAATTAACCCACCACCTCACTCTAGTTGCATCTTCCAGCCGCGCGTCATAGCCTTGGACGTGCGGCTTCATCCCGGCAAAATCTTCGCGATTCTACTTGCCTCTGTTTCGCTTACTTCTATTGGTCTATTTGTCTCTCGTCATTGGTGGATGCCCGCGCCAGCGGTCAGTCATGCGTCTGATCTCGACCGGCTGGTTGTCCGGGCGATGATCGATGTCGGCTTTGCGTTTCTGCTGGCACAAATTCTGCTCGCAGCACTGGCGTGGAAGTTTCACGCGAACTCGACGGCGAAGCCGCTGACTTCCGCGGCGCGCGTTGCCCTCATCGTGAGCGTACTTTTTATTTCTCTTGAGCTGTTCAGCGCAGCTACGCTTGGCCGACGCGCTTGGGGAAGCATGTTCTCGGTTCCGTTTAGTGGGGATGTGGTCAGGGCTCAAGTCATGGGGCAGCAGTTTGCCTATTACTTTCGCTATCCGGGGCGTGACGGTCAATTTGGTCCAATCCATGTTCAGAAGATCGACCCGAGCGTCGGCAATTACTTCGGATTGGATACAAAACAAGACGTCGCTTCCAGAGACGACGTCGTAAGTGCGAGTCTGGTGCTTCCTGTCAATCAGCCAGTCGAGCTCATCTTGAATTCTGAAGACGTAATCCACAGCTTCTATGTTCGCGAATTCAGGATCCAGCAGGACATGGTTCCCGGCATGCAGATCCCTGTGCGCTTTACGGCGACGAGGATCGGCAAATACGAGATCGCGTGCACACAGCTGTGCGGCTTGGGGCACTACAGAATGCGTGCCTATTTGGAAGTTGTTTCGGCAGATGATTTTCAGAAGTGGATGCGGGCGCATGCGCGCTGACTGGGAATGTCTTATGGGGACTGATTCAGATAAATTCCAAACTGTCATCCTGAGGCTCGCTGTTGGCCGAAGGATCTCCCGTGATGATTGGGACATACATGCTGCACCGCGGCTCTTTGGCGAGGATTCTCGTGAAAAAGCCAGGATGCAGCAACGAAGTCCAGTCCATTCCGGGAGATCCTTCGGCCGACAGCGGGCCTCAGGATGACAGTCAATCAACTCCGCAATGTCACCAGAGATCCAACTTAGCGCTGGTCAGCAGACAAAGGGATTTCTGCGCAAATACATCTTCAGCACCGATCACAAGATTGTCGGACTTCAGTATTTCTTCCTTTCGCTTTTCGCGGTCGTAATTGGAATGGCCCTCTCCTGGTTAATGCGAATCCACGTCGCCTGGAGCGGCGCGCGAATCTTTGGGCTTGAACATCTTTCTGCTACCGGAGCTCCAGGCGGGGTGATGACGCCTGAGTACTACCTGTCACTGATGACTCTGCATGGCACGATCATGATCTTTTTCGTGCTTACGCTCGCTCCTCAGAATGCCTTTGGTAATTACTTTCTGCCGCTTCAGATCGGTGCGGAAGAGACCGCCTTCCCGATTGTGAACATGGTGTCGTTTTGGATGACGCTTGTCGCTCTCCTTGTTCTTGCCGGGACCTTCTTTGTCAAAGACGGCCCACCAATTTCCGGCTGGACTGCATACCCTCCGATGACTGCGGTCGGAAACGATGCTGGTCCCGGACTGGGAACAGGACAGAACCTCTGGCTCATCTCAATCGGCATCTTTTGCATCGCTTCAGTGGCAAGCTCAATCAACTTCCTCGTCACCTTCATCGACATGCGATGTAAAGGCATGTGGCTTCAGCGCCTGCCCCTGACCTGTTGGGCGTGGTTCATTACTGCGATTCTGAGTCTGTTGAGCTTTTCTGTCTTGCTTGCTGCCGTTGTTTTGCTCTTCCTCGACCGCAATGCCGGCACCAGCTTCTTCGTGCCCGCCAATCTGCTGGTAAGCGGCAAAATCGAACCACACTCCGGCGGGTCGCCTCTGCTGTGGCAGCACCTGTTCTGGTTCTTCGGGCATCCTGAGGTTTACATCACGATTCTTCCCGGATTCGGCATTGTCTCTCATGTTCTCGCTTGCTTTTCGCGCAAGCCAATCTTGGGTTACAGGTTAGTGCTGGGATGCATGCTGGCGATCGGCTTTTTTAGCTTTGTCGTCTGGGGCCATCATATGTTCGTGAGCGGCATGAGTCCCTTTTCGGGATTCCTGTTCTCGATTCCGACGATCATTATTTCGCTGCCGGCGACGATTACCACGCTGTTGTGGCTAGGCACGCTCTGGGGAGGCAGACTGCAATTCACCACGGCGATGATGTTTTGCCTCGGCTTCATCTCAACCTTTGTAGCAGGTGGACTCGGCGGGATTCTACTGGCACATCCAGCCGTCGATTCGTATTTGCACGCTACATATTTCGTCGTCGGTCATCTGCATATGGTCATGGGAGTCTCGGCAATCTTCGCGATCTTCGCTGCAATTTATTTCTGGTACCCGAAGATGTTTGGAAGAATGCTGAATGAACGGCTCGGGCAGATTCATTTTGGGTTAACTTTTGTCGGGGTCTATTGCATCTTCATGCCCATGCATCTGCTTGGGCTCTCCGGCAATCCACGTCGCTACGCGATGCTGAGCGACGACTTTCTGCTTCCACTGATTTCATTACACCAGTTCATTACTGTGGCCGCGCTGGTCACTGGAGCCGTCCAGTTTGTTTTCCTGTTCAATCTCTTCTGGAGTATGTACAAGGGCGAGCGCGCCTCCTCAAATCCATGGAATGCGTCATCTCTGGAGTGGACAACCAGTTCACCTCCGCCGGAAGGCAACTTCATAGAGCAGCCAGTTGTCCATCACGGGCCGTACGAATATGGTGAGACGAACGTCGGAAGGGATTTTGTCATGCAGTCGAATCCCGAGAACCTGAAGGTGAAAGAGTGAATCGGATTAGAGGAATCGTGCTGGCGGCTGGAATATTGTGCGCACTCTCGCTGTTTTCAGTGAAATTGTGTGCTCAAGGATGCGCATCGTGCTACACGACGGCCGCGGCTGGTGGGCCGCAAACTGCGCATGCGTTGCGCGTCGGAATTTTGCTGCTGGTATTTCCGCCGACACTAATCTTTGCGGGCATCATTATCGCGGTTCGAAGGTGGAAGAATGCGCCTCAGACGCTTCCGAATTTCACCGAGCAATACTGCGGACTCGAAAACTCTGAGCCGGATGTTGTGAGGACAGAATGAGCGTTCTCTCGCCAACGTCGCTCGCAGATTCGGCAGGCAGTATCCCGCCAAGACTCGATCCGCCACGCATTTGCGGCGAAGATGACTTCTCCCTGATGTTGAGACGTTATCGCCTCGCTCTCGCCCTGTTTGTCGCTTCGGTTGCAATGTTGTTCATTGGCTTCAGCAGCGCGTACGTCGTCCGCAGAGGAATTCCGACCTATGACGCGGCGACGGGTGCTTATTCGACTGCGTGGGAACCACTGCGGCTTCCGATCGGAATTCTGATCCTAAATACGTGTCTTCTGATTTGCGCAAGCGGAGCGATTGAGGTTGTTCGCCGCAAGGCTCGAGTTCTTCTACACGGAGAAGCAACAATCGAACGAGGCAGTAGGTTGTGGCTCAACGCATCGCTGTTGCTGGGAATCGGATTTCTAGTGGGGCAGGGACTCGCTTGGCATTCACTAGCGTCGAGCGGGCAACTACTGAGCACCGGGGCGCGGGCCGCATTCTTCTACGTCCTGAGTGGTACGCACGCGGTGCATGCATTCGTAGGAGTGCTGGCGGTTGCGGTGATCGCTGTCTTCAACGTGCCAGTGTCCGCTGCGCGTCGGCGCATTGCTGTGGATGTGACGGCATGGTATCTGCACTCGATGACCTTGCTGTGGATCTACCTAATCTGCTTCTTGCTGTTTGCCTGACAGGGCTGCAGCGAGGCCGTCATCTCAGCCGGAGTTCCCCTGATAGTTCCCTGTTAGTTTCTTGAATCCCGAGCAAGACAGCATTAAGTGCTTTGCGAATGGTGGTTTAGGAAGAAGTCCACAGAAATCGCTGATAATTCCCTGGTTTTGACCGAAATTCGCGGATTTTGGGCAGAATTCGATAACTTTTAGATCGAATTCGAATTTTCCCCTGCTATTTTGGCTGTTTCTTGTGTGTGAGCGGATTTTTCCTGCCTGTAAGACTCAAATAACCGCGGTGATGCTAGTGCCGGTCGCAGCGAATACACCAGCAACTTCGAGTTCGGCAATCTCCAGGAAACACCGCAGCACACTAGGATCGAACTGAGTGCCGCTACCGGCATTCAGCCGGCGAATCGCTTCGGCATGATCAAGGCCTTTACGGTAGCAGCGGTTGGAGATCATGGCATCGAAGGCATCGACGATGGATACGATTCGTGAGCCTAGGGGAATCTCCTCGGCCTTGAGACCCCCCGGGTAGCCAGTGCCGTCGTACGACTCGTGATGATGGAGTGCGAACAGACTGGCCTCTTCCAATCCGGGAAACAGCCGCAGAATCGACCAGCTGTATTCCGGATGCTTGTTCATGATCGCGCGCTCTTCGTCAGTGAGCTTGCTTGGCTTCTTCAGGATCGCGTCGGGAACACCAATCTTGCCGATGTCGTGTAAAAGAGCGGCAACTTCATACTGATACAAGTTCTCTTCTTCAATTCCCAGCCGGCGCGCGACTCGCACCGCCCACTCTGCCAGACGCGTGCTGTGCACACCAGTATTGAGGTCTTTTAAGTCGAGCAATTGATTCAATGCGCATATGGTGGCGGTGCGCATGGTCACCTGCTGCTCTTCAAGTTCTTTCACCCGAAGAAACAGCGGTGACCACGAATCAAATGTCTGATGCAGGCTCATGCGCGTAGTCCAGCGTTTCGTTACCGCAGCCCCAGGGCGTTCCTCCAGGCTTTAATGGCTTGATAAGTATCAAGCACGCCGTAGCCGTACTGAGAGTAACCAATTTGCTGCGCATTCGAGAGCGCCTTGGCCGCCTGCTGCTTTGTCAGGAACAGAGAGTTCACATCGGCCATTAGCGCCACGGTTCCAGAAACCAGCGGTGCGCTGAACGATGTACCCCAACCGGCAGCGTACGTGTTGAACGGATAAGTGGTCATCACGGCTTCACCGGGTGCTGACAACCAGACCGGTGGTGCACCGTAGTTCGAGAACGCTGATGGCGTGTTGTTGTTCGAGGTCGAAGCCACGTCGATAACGCTGGGAAGTGACGCCGGATATACCGTGGCGATCTGTCCGTCATTTCCGGCCGAAGCTACGCAGATCACACCTCGCATAGTGGCGTAGTTGATGGCCGTCGCCAGCTCCTGCGAGTACGAAGTGAAGTCAAAGCTCATGCTGATGACCTTGGCTCCATGATTGGTCGCGTAGTAAATCGCGCGCAGAACATCGGAGGCGTACCCGGTGCCGTTTGCGTTGAATGCTTTCAACGGCATGATCTGTGCATTGGGAGCTACCAAGTGCACAATGCCTGCGGTCATGGTGCCATGTCCAAATGCGGCATATTGGGAGTTGTCCACGACCCCAACCGTCGATTGGTCCACAACACCAACGGTGGATTGGTTCAGCTGTGCTGGCTGAGATGAACCATCGACAACGCCAACCGTCGACTGGTTAATGTCTCCCATTTCGGATCCGCCGGTCTTGTTGCGGGTGAAATCGTAGCCGTATACCAGTTTGCTCTTGAGTACCGTGTTGTTCGGATCGACGCCTGTGTCGATGATCGCCACAGTGACGCCGGTTCCATCCACACCATATGCAGACTGCATGGTGGCGGTTCTGACGATCTGGTTCGGTGTCTGCAGCACGTATCCTTCCCAAACCGTACTGCCGTAATAGGACACCGGAGTCTTGTCGGTCAAGTACGCAGGTGTGGCGCCGATCGTTGAGCCTTGAGTCGCTACGGGCTGATCGTGTTCCACATTGGTAATGCTACCGCCAGACAGGAGCTGAGTAATGAAGAGCACCGGATTCAGAAGACCAGAAGTTGTGACTACGTATAGCTGGGCATCGGGATCGCCGATACCCTGAAGTACCTGGCAGTGAAAAAGCAGGCAAGTTAAATTCAAGTCCAGCAGGCCCTTCGTGTCCCGAACAATGTAACGGTTGGTCGCGAGCAAGCCACCGCCCCCCAACAATCCGCCAAGCAGTTGCGCATTGGTTTTTGACGGAGGCGGTGTTATGGCAGACGCAGGCTGCACATACACGCTGAAAATCGCCAGAATAAGAGCGATGCAGACCCCTGCTTTGGCTCGGCTGCATTTTTGGACAAAGGTGTACTTACTAGTCATCGGATCTCCAAAGACTCTCGCCTCTTAGAATTTTGCAGGGGGACTACAGCGGGGAAGTATCCAGTTTATGAGGCGCCTGGCTCTATCGGCCAGTTACGCCAGTAACTTCAAAACTAGTTCTGCCCTCGACTTGCTCCCACCGGTCGCTTCCGTTCTTCTATTCCTGTAATGGGCAGGTAGACGGGGTTTCCGTCACCAACCGTGACCGAAAGGCGCAAATTGTTTTTGATCATGAATTCAATCTGAAACTCGCCATTGTTGTTACTGATGGCGCTAGCTACATTCTTACGGCCGTCCAGCAGTATTACGGGGACTCCGGACACCGGGTGGCCGGGCCGGGCGCTATCCAGCATTTGGCCAACCAGAGCGGCGCGCTCGGAATTCACTTCGGAATCCACGCGCATATCTACATAGACGGTTCCAACTCGATACAAGAGTTGACGCGCGGAAGCCACCGAGGCCCTCGCTCCCGCAACTGCTGGCTGCGCTAGGCTGTCAAAGAGCAGCTCAAATACGCCCTTTGGCTCAGGAGTATCGCGTTGCTGAGTCTCGAAATAGGCCTTCACTATGCGCAGGATCCCTGCTGGAGGTTCATAAGCCGATTCGTTCGCGCCAACACGCACCACTTCGCGAAACAGTCCAGCTAGATCGGTGCACTCACGGCATTCTGCCAGGTGCTGTTGCACCTGACCGGCTTCGGTTGGGGGTAAGGTCTGCCGAATGAATTCAGCCAGCGATTCTTGAGGGATATGCCGCATCAGTTCTCCCGTGGGCGCTCTCTCCTTGGGGCGCCAACCAAGTTTCTTCCACGTCTGAGCATAAGTGCGCGCGGCGGCTCCAAAAATATAGGCTGATTGATAAAAAATTCGGTCATGCGGAACCGCCCGCGTACTTACCCATCAAAACAAACGGAGCCCATTGATAAGGATGGGGATAGCTCTCGCGCATCTGGATCATCGCCCCACGGACGGCTGTCGCCTTATCTTCGCCTGCCTGAAACCGTCGGTAGAAAGCAGCCATAAAGTCAGCTGTACTTTGATCGTGGACGTCCCACAGGCTTAACAACAACGATTGCGCACCTGCCTGGAACAGCCCGCGTGCAAGGCCAATCAGTTCGTCTCCCGCTGCGACGACGTTCAAGCCCGTGGCGCAGCCGCTCAAGGTCACGAGTTCGACGGGTAAATGCAACTGATAAAGGTCGTACAAGCTCAAGTAAGAGTTCCCCATTCGGATCGAGGAGAACATAGGGCTGTCCTGCCGAAAGTATCCATGCGTTGCGATGTGAATCAGCCGTACGCTTTGTGCGACATCTTTCAGAACGTACTCGCTCGCGAATCTTCCAACGAACATCTTGGGATGCGGCAGGATCTTGCACAACGCACGCAATTCACCAAGGATCGATGGCGTGTTCTGATCTGGGACTCCCATTAGCAACGCTGCACCGGACTTGTTTACCGCCTTTTTAGTACAGAGGGCGTAGATGCTCGCGCTTGGCGCGTACGAGACCGTGTAGTCATCGATTAAGTAGCGGTCACCGTCGAATAGCGCATGAAAAGGAACGTAGTGTAGAGCCCCGTGTGGCACAAAAAGCAGATGCTTCGCATCCATGCGGTCGCGAATGGGCGCCAGAAGCTCGTCATAAAGCGTCTTCAAGTGTGTATTTGTCGATTGAATTAGAGAGTCGCGAAACGCCGATGCGTATTCAGTGCCAAGCCGGAACTTTGAGAGTTGGAATTGCAGCAATCGCAATGCATTGCTGATTCGGGAGGCCAGCGTGACCGGCAGGACTTGCAGGCGTTCCTGTCCAAGCAGGCAGGCGAGAATCCGATCGCCGGTCTGGAAGTATTCAACAATGAGCGTATCGGGAGTAATCGCTGAGCGTATTTCGTCGATCGATATATTTTTGCTGAATTGCATTTCCGGATTGTCGATCCCGGAAAGATTCGATTCCTGAAGAACGCGTATTAGATCCGTCTCGCGCGCCCGGACTTGTTCCTCCAGCCGCTTTATGTGCTCCGGAGAGCGCTGCTCCGGGCGAAGCTGCTCGAGTTCGATGAGGCTGTAATACCAATTCAACTCGTCACGCAGACTGCGCATGCGGCGAACGAGATCGCTTTGACCGCTTTCATCCGCACTGGAGTACACCGGCTGCAGCATTTGGTCCATCAAGGTTCGCGACTTGGCTTCTTCGATATATCCGAATGCCTCCTCGAGCGAGTTTCCGCCAGGTTGGCCAGAGAGGCACGCGTCCACGAGCAATTCGTACACTTCTAGGCGATTCTTCAGAAAAGCTAACTTGAGTTCCTGGCCGCGTAGATTGCTGCGCAACATCTCTAGTGATTCGCGGGAAGTTCGAAAGCATTCGTATGCTTCTCTCCTGTTTCCCGAAAGGGAATGCATTTGGCCCATCAGCAGATACGCCTGATGCCGGAGCATCGGCGCCTGCATGTCTTTTAGCTTCTCGATCGCCGTACTGCATTCCTTATGCGCAGTTGCAAGGTCGTTAGTTCGCTGAGCAATGCGTGCGAGCAATAGCCGGCAGAGCACGGCCTTTCCTGGCAACAGTGAAGAATCAAAGAACTCCAGCGCAGACTTTGCCAACCTGCGAGCTTCGAAGTGTCTGCCTTCGTTGAACAGCACCAGGGCCTGATACAAGTCGATCAGCGACGGCCAGACCTGGTTCCTCTCCTTCACGAACAACTCACGAGACCGAGCAAAGACCTTCAAACTCTGGAACGCCTGTCCCTGCTGTCCCATCGCGATCGCTTCGAAAGCGAGACACTTGGCCGATTCATAGCCCATCTGGAGGGCCTCGAATTCAGCAGAGCCAAGGCGGGAAAGCTCGGCTGCTTCCGCACTGAGGTTGAGCTCCAGATAAAGTTCCGAAAGGTCGAGGTTGCAGAGGCCATAATGATATCGATCACCAATCTCGCTACAGCGCAATCGCGTGGAGCGAAGCATATCGATTGCTCGGCTGTATTCCCCCCGCAAAAAGTACAGATACGCTATGTTGTAGTCGGCCTGTGCAACCAGCAACGGCATGCCGTGCTTCTCGCAATACTCGCGCGCGTTTTGATAGCTCTCAAGCGCCTCTTTGAACTGACCAAGACCGATCAGACAAATGGAAAGATTGCTCAGCGCTGCGGCGATGCCTTCGCTATTTCCGTGCTTGATTACACCTTCATACGCACGGCGGTAGCAGGCCAGGGCATCTGAAAATCGATCCTGGCGGTAAAAGACGTTTCCAATGTTGATGTCGAGACGAGACAACCGCAGCTCGTCTCCCAATTGGGTAAAGATGAGCCGCGCTCGGTCGGCAGCCGCAAAAGCTGCGTCGTAGTCTCCGCACAAATTCAATGAAAGGATGCTGGCGCTGAGGGTTCTTCCGACTTCTTCCATTTCTGCAGCAGCGTCAAATAACCGGATGGCCTCTGTGTGCAGTTCAACAGCGGCTGAATATTGCCCTAGGGCATGCAAAGCGTTGGCCTTAATGCGGATTGCATGGGCCATTCCGACTTCACTTTGAATGATTCCGGCGATGTCTATTGCCAGTTCCGCAAGACTGAGAGACTGCCGTGCGTCGACTCGTAAGAGCCCGCGAGCCTGATTCGCAAGCTCGACAATCGCGTCCAGGGCTAGCTTACCTTTTCGAGCGGCGAGCGATTGCTTCCGCACTTGCGCATCAGGAATTGCGGCGAGCTCCTGGAGTGAGAGTTTCGCCGTTGCGATTGAGGCAGCGGTGCTCATTTCCAACCCCGCGACAAAAGCTGTTTCCTCAGGCGATCCAGGCAGCGCCCGCGTATGAATCCGATTGACCCGGTTGCCAGTCCAAGCTTGCGCGCGATGTGCTCGTACGGTAGGGCCGGAGAATCAAAGAACAGCATGCGGATCATCTCTGCACAGCGTCCAGCTACTGCAGCGATCGCGTCTCGCAAGATCTGCTCACGCTCTACTTCTTCAACAATCGTGCCGGCGGGGACGGTCGTCAGAGCCAGACCTTCTGAAATCTCCTGATCCGAGAACCGGCTTTGCTGTTGACGCCAACGCGCACACTTATGCACCGTTGTTTGAATTAACCACTTCGGCAGCGCTCGTGGCTCGCGCAGTCTGGATAATTCCGAGTAGAGATCAACGCACACTGATTGAAAAATGTCGTTGGCATCCTGGTGAGGAAGTTGCCATTTGACGGGAATGGAGTAGATCAGCTTCTTGTATTTTTCAATGAGGGCAGACCACGCCTCCTGATTGCCGCGAAGGCATTCTTGTACGAGACGCTCGTCGGACCAAATCGGTGCGCTCTCTTGTTCGGCTTTGGCGGTGGCAATCACTTTGCCTGGGCAACTCCTTCCTGACGTAGGTAGAGCTCATCTACGTTCCACAAAACATACGGTTCGAGGGCGGCAGGGCGAAAATTCGCAACTTGCTTCGTTGCGCCTACCACCACATTGGGGCTAGCCAAAAATATGAACGGCAGATTGTGCGCAATGATGGCCTGCGCTTCGTCATAGAGCTGCTTGCGCTTCTTATAGTTCAAGGTCACTAGTTGCTGATTGAGAAGTGCATCGAGCTGCGCTTCCCAAGCTGTTGCAGGCTTGCTCTCGTGCATGTTCCAGAGATGGGTGCTCCCATTCGACATCCAAACATTCATGTCGCCGTTTGGGTCTGCATCGCCGCCTCCGAGTGCGAACACGCTAGCCTCGTAGTCGGTTGACTGAAAAACCCGATCCATAACCGCGCGAAACTCGAGCGGCACGACGTGCACGCTCATTCCAAGTTGAGCCAGATCATCCGCGATGAGTGTCGCCATTTTTACGCGCTGTGCATTCGAGGAGCTCGTAATGATTGTGAATTCGACGGGATTATGCAGAGTGTCAAAGAGCTTTCCGGCTTGATCCCAGGAGAACCCCGCAGATTTCAATAGCTCTTTCGCTTGTGGAATTGAACGTTCCGGATGTGGGAGGTCTCGATTGATCCACAGTTTGTTTCCGGGAGTCACGTTTCCCCAAAGAGCGGTCCCGCGTCCGTTGTAGACCAGTTTCACGATGCTCTGACGATCAACAGCCAGGGAGACGGCCTGGCGGAACTTCACGTCACGAAACCACTCTTGCTTTCGAGAAATCGCCGGAAACTGATCTGCCGGTAGTTCGTTTAGATTAAAGAACAGAAAGTTGTATTCAAGGCTTGGCCCGAGGTCCACCAGATCGTAACCGCGGCTTTGCTGCTCGCGCGCCAAAGCTGAGTAGTTTTCCGGGCTGAAACGACTGATTACGTTGGTCTCGCCGGATTGAAATCGCAGAATCTGTGCGTCCTCGTTACCTACGAACAAAAACGCAATTTCGTCGAGGTAAGGTAGACGGCGATGGTTCCGGTCCGCCTTCCAGTAATACGGATTTCGCTCCAGAACCAGTCTCTGGCCAGGGAGATATTGCTTTAACCGAAACGGTCCCAACCCTGCGATAGCATCAGGCGCGGTATTAAGCGTGAGCGCCTGCGCGAAGGATCCCTGTTCGTAGCTCTTACGCAGCAGATGTTCCGGGAGGATCGCCAGGTTATCGAAAATGCGTTCCGCCGCAGCGTACGGCTGCGACATATCGAAACGCACTGTATGATCGTCGATCTTGACCGCAGAAATCGGCTTGCCGCCGATAATTAAGAGGTCGCGATTCGAGGAGCGGATCTTTTCGTCCAGGTAGAGGCGAAAGCTGAAGACTACGTCATCGGCACTGAAGGGATAGCCATCGGAAAAGCGGACTCCACGTCGCAGCTTCACGGTGAAGCTGCGTCCATCTGTTGATAACTTCCACGAACTTGCCAGTGCGGGTTCCGTCTGCTGCGTAACCCGATTGATGTGGACGAGGTCCGCCATCATGCGGCCGATCACCTCGCGTGATGGTGCATCTGTGGCCGTAAGAGGGTTCAGCGTCTTCGGTTCGGCACGCTGCCCAACGACAAGCATTCCGCCGTACTGACCAACATCGGCTGAACTTATTGCTAGCTCCTCACCTCGCTGAGTCGGCTCGGGACCTGGCGCCGATGAGGCATGGCTGGCAATGCCCAATATCACCGTAGAGAGGAGTAACGGAATAGCTCCGAACTTACGCATAGCTTTGTCCCGATTTGATTCCGGCTCCCGCATGATGCAGAGCATCAGCCAGAACAAAGTAAGTGAGGGAAACCGCGATCAAGGCGGCTAGAGGGAACGCCATCCACCAATACGAACTTACCGTCGAAAATTGCTGAAACGCCGAGAGCATGTTTCCCCAACTGGGCACAGGCTCCCCGATGCCGAGGCCAAGGAACGAGAGGGTGGCCTCGGCCGCGACGAATTGCGGAATCAGAGTTACGGCTTGCGCAGTGACTATCCCTAGAGTCTGCGGAAGAACATGGCGTCGCAGCAGATACCATTCTGAGGCGCCGAATCCTCGTGCAGCCGTAACGAAGGGCCTTTCCTTTGCGCTGAGAACCGCACCCCGAATGAGACGTGCTGGGCGCGCCCATCCCATTACGCCGATAACCAGGGATAGCAGGACCAAGGTTCTGGCAGGATCAAGGTGCAATGGAAGAGATGCACGAATCGCCAGCAACAAGTAGATCCATGGCAGCGCCAGAACGAGTTCTGAGCTGCGCATGACAAGTGAATCAACGCCGCCACCGAACTGTCCTGCGATCCCTCCCATTACAGCGCCAATCAGGAGCGCAAAGAGGGTTGCCACGGCTGCAGCCAGCAGTGATGTGCGCCCACCGAACAAGATGCGGGAGAAAATGTCGCGTCCATAACCATCGGTTCCCAGCAGGAATAAGTTTGCTGGGGTGCCAACCGCCAGCAAGTGAAATCCATCTTGTTCGCGAGTCAGGCAGCGAACTGGATATTCCGAATCGCGATCCTCGCTGTATCGGAACCCTTCGCCTTCCATCGGAACCGACCGGTAGACGAATGGCCGAAGGTGGATATGACCCTCCGCGCCTATGAAGTGCAACCTCGTGGGCGGAGCATAAGCGTATTGCCTGTGTTGTTCGGTAGGCGCATAGGGCGCGACGAATCCTGCGAACAGAATTCCACTGTGAACAAAGGCAAACGCTAAAGCGATGACCAGCATCTTTCGGCGGCTCAGCATTCTGCCCTCACCCGCGGATCGATCGCATACAGAAGCAAATCGCTTGCGAGACTCGCGATAACGAGCACGACGGAAAACAGCATAACGACGGCCACCACGACGTGAAGGTCGCGAGCGAATATGGCACTAATAAAGAGCGGCCCGAGTCCCGGCCATCCTGTGATGACTTCCACGAGAAATGATCCACTTACCAGTCCCGCGAGAGACAACCCGAAAAGCGAGATCAGGGGATTCGCAGCCACCGGCAAAGCGTGGCGAAAGAGCAAGCGGGCATTTCCAATTCCGTGTCCTCTTGCCGCCTGGATGAAGGGTGCGTTGAAGGCTTCGAGCATCGCTGCGCGAACGTGGCGGAGGAGCACAGGCGCGGCTGCCAGCGCGAGCACTACGGCAGGCAGTACGAGATGACGAGCCACATCAGCAACAGCGAGCCAACGATTTTGCGCCGGATGTATGGACGTCATTCCCCCCGCAGGCAGTATTCCCAAGCGAGTCGCAACCAGCAGGCACACCATGGCAAGGGCTAGTTCCGGCGTACCAAGGAGTAAGGTCGATACTACTGAACTGCCACGATCAATCCAGCCTTGAGGATGGAATGCGGTCCAAATCCCTAATGACAACGCGAACATCCAACCGATGATCATCGCAGCGGTGCCGAGCAGAAGAGTATTCTGCGTCCTGGTCCACAACAGCTTGCTTACTGGAGCGTTGTATGCCAGTGAATAGCCAAACTGACCAGTGACTACAGAGGAAAGCCAGCGAACATATCGAATCGGGAGCGGTTGATCGAGACCGTACTGCACTCGCAGCGAATCAATAGTCTGTGCTGAGATTTGCGGATTCAACCTCATCTCGTCCAGAAAGGTGCCTGGAGCGAGTTGGGCAATCGCGAACGTGAACACCGAAATTGCCCCGAGCAAGAGCGCAGAGTGCACGAGCCGGCGTTTGAGGTGACGCGCGGCTCTCACTTCGCCTCCAAAAGTGCGAAGGGATTCCGAGCCTGCGCGTTCAGCAACTGCTCCGGGAAGATGCTCGCATTGCGGTCCTTATCTTCTCTATGCTGTTGCTTTACGATTCTGCCGTCATGCATGACCGCGACGCTGTCTGCAACTCTGGAGACAACCTCGAGGTCGTGGGAGATGAGGAGCTGCGTGATTCCGAGCTTCTGTCTCAAGCTAACAAGCAAATCGAGAATTTCATTTCGGGTCTCGGGATCAAGTCCGGAGAACGATTCATCGAAAATTAGGAGACTCGGTTGAAGTGCCAGCGCTCGCGCGATGATTAGGCGTTGCTTTTGGCCACCACTGAATTCGTGGCACGATCTGTGAGCTACCGCCGGATCAAGTCCTGTCTGTTCCATCAGTAATTCGGCTCGCCTGTTCCTGTCTTCTCTGGTCCCAAGATTTTGAATGACTAATGGCTCTGCGATAGTTTCTGCTGCTGAGAGTCGCGGATTCAGAGCCGCTGCCGCATCTTGGAAAACGTATTGCAGGCGTGCGCGGAACGTGCGGAGCTCTGCGGCTCGTACGCGAACAAGGTCCTTATCCTCGAAGAGAATCTCTCCTGCATCCGGCCTTTCGAGTAGTGCCAAGCAGCGCGCTAGGGTCGATTTTCCGGAGCCGGAAGGTCCGACAAGTGCCATCAGCGAGCCTCTCGCGATGCTTAGATCTATGCAGTCAAGAACTTGTTTGTCGGCTTGGTTGTTTCTGAAGAGCCCCCGAGGTTGATAAGACTTGCTTAGGTTCCGTACGGAGACTAGCTGGGTGTTTTCGCGTAATACAGAGTTTCTATGGTCCGCAACCGAAGGAGCGCTCATAAGGACGACAGGAGTTCTGCGCTCACCGTCTAGCGAGAGGTCAACGGTCCGATTCGCGAGTCTTCCCGTAACGCTACGGTCGTGACTGATTAGCAGGAGCGCCGCTCCAGTTTCGCGCCGCAGGCGATCGAGCAAATCCAGAATTTCGTTCTTAAGTGCGTAGTCGAGGCCTGCCGTAGGTTCGTCGGCGATCACAAGCGCAGGGCGACACACAAGTGCTTGCGCCAGTACGACGCGATGGCGCTCTCCGCCGCTCAGTTCGTGCGGATAGGCTCGGTAATAGCGCTCGGATCCGAGTTGAACCTGATCTAAAATCTGCCGAGCCTGCTCGCGACGCTCGGAAGGGGTGAGGGTAGTGTGAGCACCGAGGATCTCGGAGATCTGCTCGCCAACTCGCATTACAGGGTTCAATGCGAGAACGGGCTCCTGATACATGATGGAGACTTCGCGGCCACGGACTTCGCGGAGCTCAGATTCCGGAAGCTTCAGCAGGTCTCTGCCGCGGAAAAACACCGCACCACTGACCTTAGCGGAAGTTGGTAGGAGTTTCAAAAGAGCCAGCGCGGCGGACGTCTTTCCACACCCTGACCGACCCTGTACGCCCAGCACCTCTCCGGCGCGAATCTCAAAATTCAGGGCATCAACGACCACACGTGTCTCGTCCCCTGCACCATAGGAGACAGAGAGGTCGCGCACCTCCAGCACGGCACGGTTTGGCAAGCAAGCCGGCAAAAGCGACACTCCGTCCATAGCGCCGCCTAGGCGCTTGTAGCGATCAACTAAGTATTTCCAATCCAGATAGGCATGGCGCTATGGAACTCAGGGGGCACAGTCACTTTGGTAATCAGGAGACCGCCAGACTGTAACCGCCAAAAACATGAGGCAGGAAAGAAAGGTTGACACGACTGGTGCCAATAAAGGACGACGTAGCAGGCGAGCCGCTGAGGAAAACAATCGAACGTGAGGTATCACGCGCGAAGCCCAACAATCTCAGCCGTTTGATCCTTCATTCTTGCCTGGAGCGATTGTGCCGTGCGGCCCGATTCAACTGCGCATCGTAAGATGCTGGTTTCTGCTGTGTGGTTGGCCATGAAGGTCATCACTGAAGGAACCAAACCTGACGCCGAACCTGTTTGGCATGAACCATGTTACAGGCGGGCAAGCGGGCTACCCCAGGATCCGTGTCCCTGGCAACCTGGTATTACTGAATGCGAACGATATAGAAGATTGATCCCGCCATGGGCAAACAAAAAAGGAAACCCCACGATCGTGACCGAAACCGCACACCTGAAACTGGATTTCGGTCCAAACTCTTGTGCGTCAGTGAGTACTCGCGTCAGGAACAAAGGGCTTATATAGACATTCGACTGGAGAGGGGATTGCTCAGATTTCTATCAGACTAGCCTTACGGAGATATTGATCGTGAAATCTCGAGTACCAAGAGTAGCTGTTTCAGCTATAGTCTCGTCCATTCTCGTCTTAGGGAGCGTTTGCCATGCGGCGGAATCAGCCGCGCATCCCGAAATGTTGGTTTCAACCGCGTGGTTAGCCGATCACTTGAGCGATTCCAAGGTCGTCGTTCTTCAAATCGGGCACGACAGCAGCGACTATCAGAAGGAGCACATACCAGGCGCGCGTTTCTTAGGCACAAATGATTTCACAACCGGGCACACAGGTCTGATGGTTGAGTTGCCAACGGTTGAGAAGCTCAAGCAGACGTTCGAGGGCTTAGGAGTTAGAGACGACACGCGCGTCGTAATCTATACGGTCGATTGGTATCCGGTTGCGGCACGAGCATTTTTTACCCTCGATTATCTCGGACATAACAACGCGGCTTTGCTCGATGGCAGCTTGGCGCAATGGAAGGCGGAGAATCGGCCAGTGACTCCGGAGGCTCCCAAAACCGAAAAGGGGAGCATGACCCCGCATGTCAACGAGTCAGTGCTCGCCCTACTTGCTGATGCGAAGGCTGCATCACAGTCAGGTTCTCAGGCCATCCTTGTCGACTCGCGCCCGCAAAAGCGTTATACCGCAGGACATCTTTCCAGGGCTGATCACATCTTTTGGGAAGAGACCGTAAAGAACCCGAACAGGCCGATTTTTCTCCCGCCGGACGATCTGCGCAGGCTCTTTGTGTCGAGAGGCGTTACACCCGGGAACAAGCTCATCACCTATTGCGAGATTGGTCTGCAGGCTTCGCATATGTACTTCGTTGCGAAATACCTTGGTTATGACGTTTCAATGTTCGATGGTTCGTTTTATCAATGGAACGATGTTGAGCACCTTGCATCGGTGAAAGGTAATTCGCCGCAGTGAATGGTTGCGACAAGGATAGAGCGCTTCGCTCAATCCAGAGATTCATAGCCATAGTCGTGGCGACAATTAACTTCGGACCTTCGTCTCCGGCCGCGCAATCGGAAGCTCCCATCCGACGAGAAATGCTAGTGAATACTGATTGGCTAGCCACCCACTTGCATGACCCCAATCTGATTGTTGTCTGCATTGTGGATGACGAGCGCTTCTACTTGTCCGGTCACATTCCCGGCGCACGGATGATTCGCCTATCCGACATTGTGACCACGCGCGACGGGGTTCCGAATGAGTTACCGTCGGTTAGCCATCTTCGATCTGTATTTGAGAAGGCGGGAGTAAGCAACGATTCGCGCATCGTTCTTTATGGGGAGCGTTCAGGGATGCCTGCCGCTCGCGCTTACTTCACACTCGATTATCTGGGCATCACAGATCGAACGTCGCTACTGGACGGTGGCATGGAAAAATGGCGAGCGGAGGAACGTCAGGAGTCAACTGCGACCCCTCCTGTTCGCGTGGGCAAGCTGGAAATCCGTGCTCATCCGGAGATTGTTGTGAGCCTTGCGAAAATGGCTGAGTATTCACGCTCCACTGAAGGTCCCGCAATATTGATAGATTCCCGCCCGAAGGCCGAGTACACCGGAGAGAAGTTGTCCGAGGACGTGCCCCAAAGAGGTCATATCCCACATGCCGCGGGACTCTACTGGCGCAATTTGCTTCGAGACGATTCCATTCCTGAATTGAAATCGGCTACCGAACTGCAAGAGTTGTTCCATGCCGCCGGTGCTGCTCCGGGTAAGGAAATAATCACCTACTGCCGAACCGGCATGCAGTCCTCGTTCAGCTACTTCGTCGCCAAATATCTCGGTTACAGGGTCCGAATGTACGATGGCTCGTTTTACGAATGGAGCCGCTCATCCCTGCCCATTGAGCCTTGAATCCCTACGAGGCTTGGTAGTAAGCCAAGCAGACTTGTACGCTTCCTGCAACACTACTCCACTCCAAGAATGAGACACATCTTTTCAGCCTGCGTTACGACTTTCGCCCTAATTCTACTTTTTGCCACAACAGCAACTGCACAGACGCCGGATACCGCGACGATCGTGGGACAGGTCTTTGACCCAACGCACGCTGTAGTTCTTGGCGTTCACATCACCGCCACCAACGACTTGACCGGCCTGCAACGTACCGTCGAAACCGACAGCGGGGGCAAGTTCTCTCTGACTGCTCTGGCGGTCGCGGGCAGCTACACGCTTACGACCAGCAAAACTGGATTCGCAGATGCTCGAATTCAAAATCTGACTCTGGCTGGTGGGCGCACCGCAGAAGTGACTCTGCAGCTCAATCCTGCAGCGGAGTCCACGGTGATAAACGTGACCGGAGTGGTCGGTGAAGTCCCAACTGACGAGCCTCAGTTAGGCGAACGCATTGATTCGAAGCAGGCGCAAGAGACTCCTCTTTTGAATCGGCGCATTACCTACCTTCCCTTGTTGAACGCGGCGAATCGTCCAGCGCTGAACCAGGGCGATGTGTTCATGAATGAGAATTTGTTTACCACCAACGGGTCGGGCAGACGTCAGACCTCTTTCGAGATAGACGGCAGCACAGGCAACGATAGCTGGGGCAGGCAGACGATATTTACGAACCTGCCGCTGTCCAGCGTGCAGGAGATGACCGTTCTCGAAAATGCGTTCTCTGCGGAGTATGGAGCAACGACGGGTGGAGTAGTAAACATCGTCACCAAGAGTGGGAGTAACGAGTTTCACGGCGAGGCCCTCGGCCTATTCCGTCCATCCGAAACCCAAGCCAAACTTTCAGGATTTACCGCGGCGAACGCCCCCAATGGCAACGCGATTACTGACGATTCGCTGAAGCAAACGTCAGCTTCGCTGGGGGGGCCGATCGGTTCGAGCGGGCGCACCCACTTTTTTGGTTCCGGCGAATACAGTTGGCAGAATCGCACTTCACCCGTAACCGCGCCGGTCGCACCCGGCACATTTGAAGGACATTATCGAGGCTGGCTGGGCTTTGCTCGCGTCGATCATCGAATCAACGATCGCAATAATCTATTCTTCCGCGGCAGTGCGGATAGCTTTCACGACACTAATCCCAATGGCGCAGTCGGCGGCAACAGCATGCCCACTGTCGATCGGGTGTTCAAACGGCGAACCTATTCGGCAGAGGTAGGCGAAACTGCCGTACTAAGGCCTTCACTCATTAACAACGCCCGTGTGCAATTCCAACTGGGATCGCCGATCACTCAGTTTGATCCCGTAATCTTCTCTACGCAGTACACAGTTCCAATTACGGGAGTCGGAACTTTTGTAACTGGAACATCACAAGCGGCGCAGTTGCAGAATCGACAGTACCAGTTCAGCGACACGCTTTCGGTGTCCAGAGGTCGGCATGAGTTGCGATTTGGCGCCGACATGATTCACGCCCACAATGGTGGGAATGGAAAAGAATTTGGTGGCCCGAGTTTCCTGGGAGCTTTTACTTATAAGGCCTGCAATTTGGGAATCGCGGGGTGCGAAAGCCAGGCATACATCGGCAACATTAATACTGTCAGCAGTTACACGCAAAGCTACGGCAACGCTACATACACTGTCGACGATACGCTTTGGGCCTTGTTCGCGCAGGATAATTTTCGCGTACTCCCAGATCTGACATTGAATCTTGGATTGCGCTACGAGCAACAGACATTTACCGATGCTCGCAAGGATTTTGCGCCCAGAATTGGATTTGCCTACAACGTCGGGGGGAATGGAAGAACGGCAGTTCGCGGTGGTTTTGGAATCTACTACTCCCAAGTGATCAACAATGCGCAAGCCAACTATGCTCTGTCAGGACCAACTGGCTTCTTCAACTTCACAGCTGCCGCTGGCCAGATAGGCTTTCCAAGCAGCGTATCGGCAGCTCCGTTGCCTGCGTTTCCACCGGGGGCACGGATGCCGGTCCGCAATCTCTACGTCCGCCCTGGCCGGGCCTCCTTCTACAACCAGTTCTTTCCCGTCTCCACGCTGGTTGGATATCCTGATGCTCTGCTCAATCCTTATTCAGAGCAATGGACTCTCGGTGTCCAACACCAACTCGCTCCGAACTGGCTGTTGTCGATGGACTATCTGGGTTCACACACGTTGAGGATCGTTCGCCCTCTCGATGTCGATTCTCCAGCATCATTCGTGCGGACGATCACCAGTGCTAGCACACAATCAGTACGTACGGCACAAGCAGCCAACTGTACCCGCCCGCTCTGGATCGCTTTCTACAACCAGCTTGGTACTCCTTGCAACACAACCCAGGCCACCAATCCACAACCCGCGTATGCGCAAATCCTCAGCGACGTAAACAATGGCTACGCCTTTTATCACGCGCTGAACGTGAATCTGAATCATCACTTCAGCGATCATTTCGTGATGCTTGCCAGCTACGTCTGGTCACACTCAACCGATAACGTCGATCCAGATGTGCCGGGCCAGAATCCGAACGATCCGAATATTACCGGGGCTACGGAGTATGGCAATGCCATCTTCGATCAACGTCATCGGTTTGTGCTCAGCGGATATTACGTGGGCCCGCTGAAGATCACCTTTGGCGGAGTCGCCACTCTCGCTTCCGGTTTGCCCTACAACCTCACGACAGGAGCAAACAATTTTGGAGATCCTGGTGCAACGGCAGATCGCCCCCTGATAAATGGAGTGATTGTTGGCAGAAACGCTGGGCGGGGAAGAGCGATCTATGACGTCTCGCCGATGATTGAGCGACCGTTTGCGCTTGGATCTGAGCGCGTCCAACTAACACTGCGCGCGGAGGCTTTCAATGTCTTCAATCATCCCAACTTCGTCGGGTTTAATGGCGCATTCGGAAACGGTGTGGCTCCACCTTTAGGACCAAACGGCCAAAGCGTCATCGGACAGCCGCTGATCGGAATCACAAACCAGTTGCCCCCGCGTTCATTGCAATTCCAGGCCAGACTCAATTTCTAACATTTGCCCGAAGAGTGACTGCTCGATCTATACTTGACGCGACTGGAGAACCTGGATGTGGCTTAAACGGAAATCCGGGGCGCGACAAGCCCCGGTAGAACAATTGGGCGCGCTCGAGTCGGAATTGATGGAACGGATTTGGGCTCGCGGCGAAACCAGCGTCCGAGAGCTTCACGACGAGATCGGCCCCCGCTTGGCATACACCACAGTCATGACGACCCTGGATCGGCTCTTCAAGAAGGACCTCCTCGAGCGCCGGGCGGTGGGGCGTGCCTTTTACTACACGGCAAGAGTAGGCAAGCACGATTACAACCAACAACTTACACAACATTTGCTCGGCATCGCCGTCGAGGAAAGCGGGAGCAAGCACGCACTGTTGTCTTGTTTTGTCGATTACGTGAGCGAGTCCGATCGCAAGCTGCTCGATGAACTCGATGAGCTGATCAAGGCGAAGCGGCGCAGTCTACGGCAGTCTAAATGAACGCGTTTTGGCTATTGTGCGTAACTCTGTCACTGGCGGTGTTTTTCATCGGCTGTGCGGCAGGCACCTTACTTGCAAACGCTGCCGCCTGCGCCATTTGCCATGTAGGCAGTAAGCCACCGGTCCTTCGTTTGCCTGGATTGTTGTTCTCAATCCGGGTGTTTCCGATTGCTTTTGGGGCGGCTCTTACCGTTGGTTTCGCCGTGCCTTCCTTTCTTTTACTTGAGCCAGATCGATCGGTAGAAGCTCCAGAGCCTTATCTAATCGTCCTGGCGGCCCTTGCAGTTGCTGTCATTTTGTTCCTCGCAGCACGATGCGCACGGCTACTTTCCCGCTCACGGAAAATCCGCAACCAATGGTTGCGGGAAGCGGAGTTGTTGCCGGTCTCTGTCTCCGTTCCTGTATATCAGGTGCAAGCTCCGGAGTCGTTGATTGCGGTTGTGGGTATTCTCCATCCAAAGATCTTTGTGGGAAAGGCAGCATCAGCTAACCTGACCAGGGAAGAATTGGAAGCGGCAGTCGCTCACGAGTTGGCTCACATCCGTTCGTTCGACAACCTCAAGCAATTGGTTCTGAAGACCACGCGATTACCAGCCTTCTTTGCATCTCTAGGGAAAATGGATCTGGCATGGTCGGGCGCTGCCGAATTAGTAGCCGATGCAAGTGCTTTGCGAAAAGGAACGTCTGCACTTGAATTAAGTTCCGCAATTCTCAAAGTTGCCCGAATGAAGACCGTCCCAAATGAGGTCATAGCCGTTGCCGCCTGCCATTTGGTTCCACCAGATACCTCATCTTCCGCGCTGGCGATGCGGGTACAGCATCTGCACGATGTGCTGGAGATGCATGCACGGCCGAGGACCCAAGATGCCAGGTACTGCCTGCCTGCAATTCTGTTAACAAGTGCGGTCGCGTACCTGCTGGTTTTGCCAACTGCGCTTCCCGTCGTCCATCGATGGATGGAGTGGCTGGCGAAATAAGAGAAGTCCCATTGTCGGGACATTGGGGCGAACGTCCAACTGGCGCGGGCGCAGATCTTCAAGCCAAGTTGTTCGATCCTCCGAACAAGCTGCCTTGTGCGCCAGTGTCGTTTTTTAGGCCGAACCGGGCCGAAACGGGAAGAGCTTACAAAAACCGTAAATCCCCGTCAGTCGATTTTGCCAAATAGTACTTCCGTACTACAATTCCGCCAAACTATTTATCCCATGTTTATTGAGGCCGGCAATAAGCTACGCCATCTTCGCGAAGCCCTTGGGCTCACCCTGCGCGACGTCGAAACCGGAAGCTCGGAGATAGCCGCGCGCCACGGGAACCAGGAGTTCTTTGTACCGTTTAGCCGTCTCTCCGAGATTGAAACCAAAGGCATCTTGCCGAGCATATACAGGATCTACACTCTCGCAGCTATCTATCGATCCGACTACCGGACCATATGTACCTGGTATGGCGTGAAACTCGATTCAATTGCTGAAGACAGCAATGTGACCGAGATTCCCCGCACCCATCGTTTCGGTTCCGTCCCACGGCCAGACTCGTTGATGTTGCCCGTGGCAGTGGATCCTGGGTTCGATGTTCGCCGGACCATGAATCTGGCAAGAATGATTCAGCAGTGGGGTACTGTTCCGCTGCAGTTCATGCCACGCTTTACCCGGGGATCCCATACATATGCGTTTCTTGGCACCGAAGACTTCACGATGTATCCACTGCTTATGCCGGGAACATTTCTGCAGGTGGATGAAAGCCGTACTGAGATCCTGAACGAGGGTTGGCGTTCGGAATATGAACGGCCAATTTACTTTGTGGAGACGCGGCAGGAGTTCCTGTGCTCATGGTGCAACGTCACGGATTCCGATCAGCTTGTGATTCAACCGCATCCGCTGTCGCCGGTCGCACCCAAGGTATTCCGGCATCCCCAGGAAGCGGAAGTGATTGGACAGGTTGTTGGCGTTGCTATGCGGCTGAGTGACTGGAAGCCCGCTGCTTCTCGTACACCAGACGCACCGCGAGGGCGATTGAACTGAAGTGACGCGGCGAGCCGCCTTCCACGTTTTCCGGAACAAGTTGCTGTTTACAGTCCGCAATCTTCCGCACTAATTCTCTCGGATCAGAGCCGTCGCTGGTCATCTCAATCTCTTCTACTAAATCCCGGATCGGAGTGCGCAGCAGCGCTATGTAGAGTTCGGAGTGCGCTTTGCTCAAGGCAATTTGGCTGGGCGATTCTCCATGCACTCGTCTGTGTCCCCAGTGGTGATATTTCCCATCGTCAGAGCGAAGTTCAGCCATATATAGCAGCCTCGCCCAGAGTCCCGATAGAGCGGACAAAGTACGGGCTTGAAAGTCTTCAAAAGGGGAAAGCCGCGCTCCCCTAGTTACAACTTCCGGAATCGGCAAGGATTTTCCAGCCTCCGTCTTCCATAGGCATCTGAGTCCATCCTGCGACGCAAATCCACACAAGGAGTTGCGTCGTGCGAAAACTACTTCAGCTTGTTCTCACCATTCTCCTACTAACAGCTACGCTGTCAACCGCTTCTTTTGGCGATGGACCAGATCCGCCCCCATGTCCCACTTGTGATCTGAGCAGGTAGAAGTCCCTTCCCTTAGGGCTGAGTCCAATGTATGGTTTCTGCATCAATCGCCATGCATTGGACTCTCCAAGGAGGGCTTTGGCTGCTTGGATTCCTTTTGGAATTGACAGTGGCCATTGCGATCTTTAGACGCCGCCTACATCAGGACTATCCGCTGTTCTTCTCTTATTTGGTTCTGGAACTCATTAGAACAATAATGCTCGCGGCGATTCGTCCTCACCACACTCCATATTTCTACGCCTATTGGATCAGTGAATGTCTTGTGGCCCTATTCGGTTTTTTAGTGGTCGAGGAGGTATTCCGAAAGGCATTCGAGCGGCGTCTCGGGCTTCAGAAACTGGGAGCTGCGCTCTTTCGCTATTCGCTGCTCGCACTCATCGTAACTGCTGTTGCCGTTGCTGTGGCGGCACCAGGCACTGAATCTGACAAACTGTTTGCCGGCATCCTCATCTTGAAACGCACTCAATCCCTCGTGCGAGTCGGGCTGGTGGTTTGCTTGTTTCTGTTTGTTTTTCTGATGGGGCTGCCCTGGGGAAACTACTCCATCGGCATTGCTCTCGGTTTTGCCGTTCACGGAGTCTTCGAATCGGCAGCGATGATCGCCAGATCCCATTACGGCTCCAAGTTCAACAGCATCTGGGTGTGGAGCATAATGTGTGTTGCAGTTTGTGAGAGGTTAGTTTGGATTGTTTACTTTGTGCGTCCTCGCACTTTTCACTCGCGCACCTCGGCTCAGGACAAAGGTTATTCTCCTCTGCCAATTGCAACTGAAGTCAGTAAGATGAACGAGGTTGTTGAGTCTCTTCTAGGACGCTGATGGCGATACTCTTCCTAAGCACCGGTGCGTTGGCAGTAATGTTGCTAATGCTGTGGATCGTCCGGGGAGGAGCAACACGTCCTTCCAGCGGTGAGCAAACGAGTGCCAGGTTTTATCCCGTCGACCTTGTTGCGTTTCGGAATCTTCTTTCACAGGATGAAGAGGACTTTCTGCGCAGCGCACTCACAACCAGTAACTACCATAGAGTACGCAGGGCACGATTGAGAGCGGTGCAGGAATACCTCCTATGGATTGCCGCAAACTGCGCAACCTTGGTTGCTCTGTTGCGGGTGAGGACAACGGATTCCGAACTGGCTTCTACTCCCGATACCGAGGGACTCGTCCAGAATGCGTTGAAATTGCGAGTGATCAGCCTGGGTTTCTGGGTGCTGCTGTGGATCGAGTTCCTGTTACCGGGCATCGAGGTACGACCAGCTGCTGCCATAAGACGATACGAGGACGTATGGCGATTCGCAGAGAGTTATTTCCGTGCCCACCTCTTTGAACCGAAAGTCCTCGCCGGGGAAGCTGTCGGCTAGAAGGTCTATTGCCGTGCCCGCTTCCGCGCTGCCCATCTCTTCTTCTGTGCCAGCGAGATGCGGCGCTTTGCTTCGGCGCTCATGCGCCGTCTTTTTCTTGGCATGCCTGCGAAGGTCCGGCTGGCTCCGAAACCGTTATTGCTGGAGAGAATCTGTCGAGCTCGCTGCAGGCGTTCGATTTCCGCGTCGATCAGCGCAAGGACGTTGGGCTTGTTCATGGATGTCCCTTGGAAAGCTAAAGTGAGATGCGACTGGCAGTTGCGACTAGTACTATAGTACCAGTCGCCGAATTTGGCATCTCGCCTGCCCCACTACTATTTCGGCTAGTTTCTCGCTTAGCCTTGTTCGGAATTCGTAAATTTTCGATTCGATTTGTTGTGTCGAGCCGCGGTCGGGCTAGCTTTGTAGCTATGCAGGCTCTATCTCCGCGCGAATATCAAGTGGCGCGATTGGTTGCGGCCGGGCGTTCGAACCGTCAGATTGCTGAGCACTTAACTATTTCGGAACAAACCGTCAAGAACCATATCCAATCGATCTTCCGCAAACTGGCCATCGGCAATCGAGTCGAACTGACGATCCGGATCCACCGCGTGAAGCCTCGCAGCCTGAAGACATCCGGTCGGAACGGTCGACTCAAGCGGGTATGAGTAAACCAAAGGGACCCCTATCGGTAGTCGCCGAGGTGTTTTGCTTCGTGGATCTATAATCAGGCGGCGAATTCTTCCGGTTCCGGAGGAGGAGAATTCCGGGTCTGGCTAGTTTCCTTTTGATCACGGTCCGCCACTTCTATTAGCTGCCCGATCTTGTTCGCGAGTTCGCTGGTGAGCGCCTTTTTCTCCACACGCCACGACCAGTTATTGTCCGGACGGGATGGCACGTTCATACGGCCCTCCCCGTCAAGCCCGAGCCAGTCCTGCATGGGAATCACGCAAAGATCCGCAACCGATGTCGCCGCAGCTCGAACGAGCGCCCAGTGAACACCGTCAGAATTCGGCGGCATGTAGCATTCAACTGCCTGCTTTTCCTCGGGGGTGGCTCCAGTCTTCCACCAACCCACTGTCGTGTCGTTGTCATGGGTGCCTGTATAAACGACCGTGTTGGACTCGAAGCGATGAGGGAGATAAATGTGTGCTCCAGGATTCCCAAAACCGAACTGCAAAATGCGCATTCCCGGCATCCCGAATGAACGGCGCAGGTGTTCCACTTCGGGGGTGATAGTGCCGAGATCTTCCGCGATAAACGGAAGATCGCCCAAAGCCTGGCGTAGAGCATGGAATAGATCGTGGTTCGGCCCTTGTGCCCAACGACCGTTGATCGCGGTTTCTTCGTTCGCGGGAATCTCCCAGTAAGCCTCGAATCCGCGGAAGTGGTCCAGGCGGATGATGTCGCACTGCTGCAGCGCCCACTTCACCCGCTGAATCCACCAATCGTACCCGCGCTGCCGAAGGACATCCCAGCGGTAGAGAGGATTGCCCCAGCGCTGGCCTGTCTTGCTGAAGAAATCTGGCGGGACACCGGAAACACAGATTGGGTTCAGATCTTCGTTAAGCTGGAAGATCTCAGGATGGTTCCAAACATCGGCACTATCTAGATTCACAAAGATTGCAACGTCGCCGATCAGTTTTATTCCTCGCGACGCGCAGTACTGATGCATCGCGCGCCATTGCTCGAAGAAGAAGAACTGGATTGCTCGAGCGACCATCAGTTCGCGGGCATCGTCCCGTTTCACTTGCTCTATTGTCGTCGGATCACGGCGGCGCAATTTCTCGGGCCATTCTGCCCAGCTTTTCTCCCCCTGTCGATTACGAAGAACTTCGAACAGAACGTAATCCTCGAGCCACCATCCATTCAGCCAGCAGAACGTCTCGAACCGCTTGCGCGCTGTTCCGTCAGCTCGATTTACGAAGACCTCAGCGGCTTTCCGAAGCAGAGGCAGCTTTGTTTTCTGCGTCTGAGCAAAGTCGACTTTGCAACCAGGCGCAGCAAGATTTCGCGCGTCTTGGTCACTCAACCAGCCGCGTTCAGCAAGGCGTTCAATATTGATAAACAGTGGATTACCGGCGAAGGCTGAGGTCGCGGAATATGGCGAGTTGCCGGTTGCGGCTGGACTGGTCGGCAGCACCTGCCACAGGTGCTGATGGGACGCAGCGAGGAAGTCAATGAAGCGATACGCTTCCTCTCCCAGATCACCGATTCCACCACGGGAAGGCAGTGACGTTATGTGCAGCAGCGTTCCGCAAGCTCGTTCAAATGACATTAGAAAATCCGCGAAGGAATTATGTGAACAACAAAAAGCTGCCCAGCAGGGCCGGGCAGCTTCGATGAGTGTTTTGCTCGCCTAACTCCCCGCTGGTGAGCGACCGGGTTGCTGCTGCTCTTCCTTGTTGTACTTGATGCGCCCGTCCTTCTCCATGCTTTGAATCAGGTTTGATGCATAGAGTTGAAAACTCTGGCCGCGCTTTTGTTCCAGAGTCCGCTCCCGTGCCACATCCTTATTCTTCGCAAATTCTTCCGCTGACGGCTCCTGAATATCGAGCACCTGAAGCACAATGCCATTGCGTCCCGTGGAGATGGGTCCACTGATTTGGTTCTTTCCCAGAGTGAATGCCACGGATGCCGGCCCACTCAGAGGGCCAATATCGGGGACTTGGCTTTGCTGAGTTACGAAGTCGCTTGTCTTAAGTTGGGCGCCCTGCTCGTTAGCTGCTTTCTTCAGGTCGTGAAGAACCTTTGCGCGTTCTGAGAGTTCTTGCGTCTTCCGATCGAGCATCGACTGAGCTTGTTCATTGCGAAACTCATCCTCGACGCGTTGTTTGGCTTCCTCAAAGCTCGGTGTCTTGGCCGGTTGAGAATCAAGAATTTCGAATATCGCGTAGCCATTAGGAGTCCGCGCGAGTTGCGGAGCAGACTTCGGTTTTGCCGAGAAGGCTGCCTGCATGAAGTCTGGCGCTTGTCCGATCCCAGGAAGGGAATCGGTGTTGGAAAAGAAGTCAGAAGTTTGAACCGGTAAGTTGTGCGCTGCCCCAGCCTTGTCTAGTCCCTGCGATTTCGCCTGTACTTCCAGGGTACGAGCTAGTTCGTCAGCGGCCTTCGATTCCTTTTGCTGCTTCACGATGGGAACGATGTCGACCCTTACTTCATCCAGCGACTTGGTGTGCGCCGACTGTTTATCAATCAACTGGATGATGTGATATCCATATTGGCTCTTCACGAGTCCGCTGAGTTGACCTTTGTTCTGCAGAGCGAATGCTGCCTGCTCAAACTCAGGCACCATGGCACCATGCTGGAAGGCCGGCAGCTCTCCACCTTTCGCGGCGCTGCCCGGATCATCAGAATTCTTCCTGGCGAGTTCCTCGAAATTGCCGCCATCATGAATTTGTTTTAACAGTCCTTCAGCTTTGGTCTTTGCTGCATCCAGCGCCTGCTGGTCGACCTTGCCGTCAGCGGCTGGCGGAGTTTTTACCAGGATGTGGCGTACGTGTACCTTCTCGGGCAGTTTGTACTGATCGGCGTGCTGGTTGTAATAGGCCTTAACATCGTCGTCACTAACGTTCACTCCGGGAATGTTCGAAGTACTGATGGCTATGTAGCGCGCCTTACGCTTTTCCGGAATTGAGTTAACGTACTCCTGCTTGTGCTTGTCATAGAACGCCCTGAGTTCCGTGTCGGTGACCTTCACCTGCTTTCTCATTTCTTCAGGGGTGAGCACCGCGTACGAAAACTTTGCTTTAAGGTTTTGCTTGAGATAGTCCTGCTTAACTTCGGATTCAGGCACTGTGATATTGCCCTGGACCATCGCGATGAGCTTGGATATCAGCAGTTGCTCTTTAACCAGGTCTTCGAATTGCGAAACGCTCATACTGAAGTTCTGCTGGACGAAGTCCTCGTATTTTGTCTGGCCGACGAACTCGCCCTTGGGGAAGAGCGCGTCGCCAAACTGTCCCTGATGAAGGAAGTTGCGCACTTCTTCGTCAGTTGCCTGCAAATGCAGCCTGCGCGCCTCCGCGATTAATGCGTACTTAGTGACGAGTTGGTTCGCAGCTTGGGGACGGATAAACGAAACGAACTCTGCAGGCAGGCGTTGCTGTCGGGCGAGCTGTTGTGCAGTACGATCGACATCGGCACTAGTCACATCGTGCCCTCCGACGCGCGCATAAATGCCCCTACCCGCGGTGTTAGTAAGGCTGTCAAAGATTCCAGGAATGAGCGTGATCACCATCATCACGGCTACGATGACTAACAAGCCTCCCAAGACGAACTTCTTCGCCTTCGTTGGGGTTTGAAGGAACTTAATCATTGCTTTTGGATGAACTCCAGGCAGGATTGCCGAGAATTTGATTATAGAGGAAGACCAGTTCACAAAGGCTTGCCCACGCGGGTTCTCCCCAACTCCGACGCGAAATATTCATCGCGCAAAAAGCAGCCAGATGTGACGAGATCGCGACGATCTTTTGAGGGGCTTCTCTGACTTGTTTTCGAGGTGTCCCACTGTCCCACGGCGTATAGGATTTTGGGACAGTGGGACAGCCCTATGCATTCCACGTAAGTGATTTGTTATTAGTTGATTACAGGAGTTAAAGAGCTTGGGACAGCAGCCTCTGTTTCGCCCTGGTGTCCCTCACCGTTGCTCGAAGACAAACGAGGCTTGTGGTCAACGTGAAAATATTCGCGAATCAGCTTCGCCCTAGCCGCCTGAAATCGACGCGATCTGCGGCAATTGTGCGCGCTCGAAGGAATGGAACCGATCCATATCTACGCCCAATATGTGACCGTGCTCGTCATACTTGTACACGTTTACGAACTTAGCGCCCCAAACCAGTTCGTCAGCGCGGTAGGAAGAGCGCGCGTGGACAGTCTGCGAGAAGGTTTCCTCGGTGCCGGTAAGCAGGATTAGGAACTCCGCATCATTGGCAATCATCTCTTCCTTCGACAATCCGAACATCGGACTGTTTTCATCAATCGGATGCACAATCGTCCAGGTGAGGGGAAAGAAGACTACTTTTTCGCGTTCCAGCTGCAATGCGTGGTACTTGCGAATGCGATTTCCGTCGACATTCTCGAATTTCGACAGCAAAACGCGCGCGCCTAACTCGATAATCTGGTTATTTCTGGCATTGATAATGCGAAATTGAAAGGCGCTAATGCCGTTGTAAGGGGCGATGATCGCTGCTTGGCTAAACAGAACCTTCGCCGTAGGACGCGAGAATCGCGCGAATAAGAGACCTGTGGCGAGCGCGAGTCCAAGCAGTCCGCAAAAGGCTTCAGTGCAAACTACCGCATTCGCCGCCCGCCCAACCGGCACGATATTCCCGTATCCGATAGTCGAGAAGGTATCGACACTGAAGAAAAATGCCTTCAAAAAGCGAGGGGAAAGCTCCGGAGGAGTGGCCGTTTGCAGAGCATCAGAACCCAACAAAAGATAAATAACCGCGAATGTCACGTTCAATAGCGCATAGCCACTGGCCAGCAACGCAATAAAGGCAGGCCACGACATGGTGAGCAACGCATGATAAGAGGCCAGTGAATCGACCCAACTCTGCTTGCGGCTGACGTTGAAACTGCCATCGCGATTCAGCAGTCGTACGTGCCGTTGCTGAGAAACAAGCGAGCCAAAGCCCAGATCGCGGTCGCGTTCTTCCCTGGTTTGTATGTCAATAACTGGAATTCGAGTCGCCATAACGCGATAAATCTGCTGTTTTCAGGACGCAGATGCAGTCATCTTAAATGTTTTGCAGCGCAGAACGCTCAGTAGGGACGCACCATGCGACGCCTTTCGCGATGCAGCCGGTCACGAAGGGGTGAGCTTTCGGATGCCGATCTGACCGTTATCCGCGCCGCTATGGATATAATCCGCACAAGTCCAAAGCCCGCGTGAGCAACTTCCTCCCCACCGATTCCGGCGCGATTGCCACCTTTCTGTTCGGTTTAGTCTTCGGAAGCTTCCTTAATGTAGTCATTTACCGCGTTCCGCGCGGCCAATCTGTGGTCAAGCCGCGCTCAGCGTGTCCCAATTGCGGCGCACAAATCCGCGCTTACGACAACATTCCGGTCGTTAGCTGGATATTTCTGCGCGGAAGATGTCGCGATTGCGCGCACCCAATCAGTGCCCGCTACGCAATGGTGGAGCTTCTATGCGGATTTCTGTTCGTTTCCGCATACCTTTACGCCGCTCCGCTGGAGACTACCGTCGCTATCTGGACGCTCATAAAGCTCTGCGTATTCTTTTTTCTGCTCCTGCCGCTCATCTTTATCGACTACGAACATCATCTTTTGCCCGACGTGCTCACGCTCCCGGGCATCGCTTTGGGCCTAATATTCAGCCTGTTGGTGCCAGTTGGCGGCATGCCGACGTTCATTACGCGCAAATTGTTAGCTCTTCAGTGGCCGTTACCGCTCATTTCGTTCCTCGATGCGCTCACTGGAGCGGCTCTCGGAGCATTTTTCATCTACGCCGTAGGCGAGATTTACTTCCGTTTGCGCCACGTTGAGGGCATGGGATTCGGCGATGTGAAGCTTATGGCGATGGTTGGAGCCTTCCTTGGCGCCAAGTTAGCGCTCTTTACCATCTTCACTGGAGCCGTTCTGGGCACGATTTTTGGGCTGATAACCACCCTTGCCGTGTGGCGTAAGCGCATTCAACGACGCAAAAAACGTCGCCAATCCAACGTCTTTGGACGCTCCTGGAGCTCTGCCAGGCTCATGTTGAGGTACTACGAAGTGCCGTTTGGGGTCTTTCTGGGCAGCATGGCGATCCTCTCCGTTTTCGTCGGTAACCGTATGGTGGACTGGTACTTAGGCCTGTATCGTTAGGCTCCGGCAGGACGTGCACTTGTGGCTTCTCGGCAACGAAAATCAGGCGGAAAACGCGCGATTTGCGTCGCCTTTAGCGGTAAAATTGCGGAAGTTTCGGCCACTCAGAACGCGGTTTTGGGGCACAAGGACAAGATAGAGGACAGGTTACAGGGGACAGGGAACAGGGCCCGGAGCGTCCGGGCGCCCTCCCCCCGGCGTTTTCCGACAGGGTAAAAGTCTGTACCGGCGGCGGTCGGGGTCCGCGAGAAGCGCCGGGGTTGCGGTTCTTGGGGTGAAGGTAGCCGCTGGGTGAAGTCAGGGTAAAAGTCAGTACCGGCGGCGGTAGCCGCTGGGTGAAGTTTTTAGGACACAAGAATGAAGAAGCATACGCTCGTATTTCTGGCTTTCGGATGCACCTTTACGGCGCTTTCCGCGGCGCAGCAGTCACTCGGCGACGCCGCCCGCGCCGCCCGCAAGAACAAGCCCCCCGAGCCCACCACCAAGGTAATTACCAACGACGATTTCGGCCGCCCCTGGACCTCGGTCCAGCCGGACTCCTCAGACACCGCAGCCAAGTCCGACTCCGACAAGGATCAGGACAAACCTAAAGAAAAGAAGAAGACCTCGGCCGAGGAGCAAGCTGAACTCGACAAGCAGTGGAGAGAAAAGATCGCCGCGCAAAACGAAAAGATCGCCCTCCTCGAGCGCGAACTAGACGTTCTCCAACGCGAGAATCGCCAGCGCGCCACGAACTACTACGGCGACGCCGGCAACCGCCTGCGCAATCCAGGAAAGTACGCAGACGACGACCACAAATACCGCGATGACATGGCTTCTAAGCAAAAAGAAATCAACGATGCCAAAACGGAACTCGAGAACATGAGAGAAGAAGCCCGCAAAGCCGGCGCGTCAGGTAGCTAGACTCCGTACCCCTTTACAACGAACTTCTTTCAGCTATCTGGCACAGCCGCCCCTCGGCTGTTTTGGAACAACCTCAAAACTTGCTAGACAAGTTTTGAGAGTTGGAGTGCTGGCCTCTTTTGTGTCAGCCAGGCACCGTACTCAAGGACGGGTTGACAGTGCATTAGGAATGGGGGCTCAATGACGGCCATGACCGGCCGAGTAGCTCCTATCTCAGTCAAGTTTTCTTCACGGTACTTTAGTCAATCCTCTTGCAACTCAGCGCTCGGTTTCCCGAGTTGGTCTTTGTTACCATCGTTCCCATTTATGCACCGATCTCTTGCGAGTCTTCTTCTTTGCTGCTCGGTCGCGGGTGTGGGCTTGTGCTCTTCCGCAACACCAGAGCCCTTACGCATTCAGGAGAATTCAGCGCGAGCTTCGCTTCAGCCGGATCGGGTTCAGCTCACGTTGCCGCTGAATCGGCCCGGGGGCGCTCAATATTCGATAACGGTTCGTCTTCTGGCTCCCGACAATAAACAGCTTGCAGTGCAGGAACGGGCCCTCCTTGCCGGCTACAGAAGTGTCGAAATGGAATTTCGGAAATTAGGGGTTGGCGCAGGGGAATTGCCATGGGTTCGTGCGAATTATCAAATCCTGGAGAACGGCCAGGCAATTTCGAGTGGAACTGTTTCACTCGGCGCGATCGACCCTGAACTCTACTCGCTCACGGTTGCGCATTCCGACTTTGTTGAACGAGGGCAGGCCTTCGCTTTCCGTGTTACCGCCTCAAATCCTGTGACACATGATGCTGTTCGCGGTGCAAAGATTTTGGCGGACTTAGAACTTGATTCCACCGATGACGACGAAAAGCACCTGCAACGGTCTGCGATTACCAACTTCAAAGGCGAAGCTGTCATTGCCTATCAAGTTCCTGATCTCGACATTACGGAAGCCTCACTTACCCTAACGGGACTGTCGAAACGAGCCGATGAGAAGCAGAATGAAGCGCAGAAACTCGACATCAGCCTATCGGTCCACCACCGCCAGCGTGTCCTGATTCAAACCGACAAACAGCTCTTTCAGCCCGGACAGACGGTGCACATACGGGCGTTAGCCATTGGTCCCGACCGCAAGATGCAATCACGCCGGAATCTAGTGCTGAAAGTTACCGACATAGAGAATCAGGACGTGTTGAAAGAGCAACTGCAGACGGATCGCTTCGGCGTGGCTTCATATGATTGGAAGTTAGACGAGCATGCTGAGCTTGGCACGTACCAAATCGGTATCGGGGATGATGAAGACGACGATTCGGGAGCGCGATCGAAAAATCATTCTCAAATCACGGTAAGCCGATATGAATTGCCGGAATTCGTCGTCAATGCCGAGCCGGACCGGCCCTATTACCTCCCGGACCAGGCGCCGGCGGTAAAGATCAGCTCAAAGTACCTTTTCGGGAAGCCCGTCGGGGAAGGACACGCCCGCCTGGTTCGTGAGGACAGCCGGCAATGGAACAGCAAGAAACAGCAGTGGGAGGTTGATTCTGCTGACGAACTCACAGGCATTCTGGACTCGCAAGGCGAACTCACGCTCAAACCGAATACGAAGCAGATTCTCCAAGCCTTTCGCGACGAAAGTTACAGTCGCCTGCGCGATCTCACGTATGCAGCCTTCGTGACCGATGACACGACTGGCAGGACCGAGCAGCGCAGGTTCTTCATCCGCCTCACGCACGAGCCGATCCATATCTACGTTCAGAAAACCGGGGGCGATGTGCACGATGGCGAGTACGCCATCAGCACTCAGTATCCGGACGGTACTCCGGCAGAATGCGACGTTTCCTTGCAGCACATCATTGACTTCCGCGGGTCCGATGGAAGTGACAACCAGGTTCGAAAGCCAGTCGCACAAACTCACACCAATCGCTACGGACTGGCAAAGGTACGCATGCGGCTGGACGATGAGTCCTCAGATGCTCACAACGTTCAAATCACGGTGGAAGCGAGAGATAGCCGTGGCGCAAGGTCTCATTTCGACGATTCCATCTACTTCGCAAGAGATGAGGGAGCCGCAATCTGGATCTCAACCAATAAGACTTTGCTCGCGGCTGATGATCCAATCGCTGCGGTCGTGCACGGAAAGCCGGGATCTCTTGTTGAGGTCGATCTGTTGCGCGACGGAATTGTGCTTCGTTCTTCGGAGCTAATGCTGCGCAAGAATTCGGCCGATGTTTTCTTCCGAAAAGACGAGCGCTTCCACGGCGAGATGGAACTCCGCGCTTACTCGCTGAACGACGCCTCCTCATACAGCATCGATACGGTCTCAAAGCGATTCTTGTATCCGGAAAACCGCAGTTTGGATGTGAAATTCGTCGGGCTACCGTCTGTGCTTCATCCCGGCGCTGTCGTCCAAGCGGGGCTGAAGCTAAACGACACCGATGGAGCAACGCCGGGTGTTTTCGGTATAGCAGTAACCGACAAGGCCGTCGACGAACGTAGTCGCACAGAAACGGAGTTCGCAAGCGAGTACCAAAATTGGGATTACGATTTCAGCAACGAAGTCAGCGGAGTCAAACGAAGCGATCTTGACCGGATCGACATGTCCAAGCCGGTACCTGACGGCTTGGATTTGGTCGCTGAGAGAATCCTGTCCGAAGAGTATGGGGAGGGACTTCGCATCAAGAAGGACGATACCGAGGCAGCAAACGCAGCCCGGTCAGAATTCGAACGCACGATGACGTCGAATCTTCGCGAGTTGGCGCAGGCAATCGATGCCAGTAACCAGGATTCCACCGCGGACCTGAAGATTCTCCGAAAGATCGCTGAAGAGCGCGGCGTTTCGCCTGCTGTGTTGCTGGACCCGTGGCAGCAGCCCTATCGAGTTCAGTTGAGTCTCGAATGGAACCAGTACATTCTCACTTTCAAGAGCGCTGGGGCTGACAAGATTTTTGACACCCGGGATGACTTCTTGTTGCCTGTCCTGAGGCGAAGCATTTTCAGCGGAAATGGCAATTTGCTGGCGGCAATCCTCAGTCCTGAGATTGCAACTGGAAATGTGCCGACTTCCAGCGATGCGGTGCTCAAGATCGCCAAGAGACATAGCCTCGACTTGGCGTCGCTGCGCGATCCATGGGGACATCCGTACCGATTTGAGACCAGGCTATTCAAACAGTGGCTCAGCGTCTATGTATATACGCAGGGTGAAGGGCGTGTCGAACCAAACAGTAATGGTTATCTGGCCTGGAACTCGAGCTTTGACTTCTTTGGGAAAACCGAGAAGCAGTTATCCAATGCACTAGAGGCCTGGAGGAAAAAAGGCCATCAGTTTCCGCATTCGGAACCGGAGATGTTTCAGGCAGCGCGCGACGGTGGCATCGACTTAACTAATCTTCTCGATCCATTGGGCAAACCTTACGAAATCAAGTTTCGCGACGACCAGATATACACTTCAGAGACACAGGTCTCCGGAGCACAGGGAGCGGCCTCCGCCAAAACGGTTCCGGTAACGCGTTCGGTCCGAATACTCGATATTCTGCGTTCAGTACAGCTTGAAGCAGTTCCCTACGGTACTGAGACAGAACAGAATCGCGTGGTGGCGGAGTTCGTTCAACCATATGACCGGCAAAGTGGTCGCGACATCCAGCCGGTCAAGATCGATGAAGGAAGCTTTCGCTCTAACACCGGAGCCATTGGCGGCACGATTCTTGACCAGACAGGCGCCGTTGTTGCGGGGGCTTCGATAAAAGTTCTGCTTGGCGGCAACGGTGCTGCTATTGAAACCAAGTCGGACAGCAACGGTAAGTTCTTGTTGCGCGATCTGAAACCAGGCTCTTACCGCATCTCCGCGGTTGCTCCCGGATTCCAAACTATGGAGCTACGCGATGTGATGGTCTCCTCGGCCTCGCTTACCAGAGTAGACGTCACACTGCGTGTGGCGTATGCGACGGAAACCGTAGAAGTGACTGCCGAGGCCAGCTCTACCCTGTCAACGTCGTCGAGCGTTTCCACTCATTCGATGAGAATATCCACCCCAGCAGGAAGTGCAGTCGTCCAGACGCTCGATTTCACGCCGCGTCTGCGACATGACTTTCAGGAGACCGCTTATTGGGCGCCAGCTCTGGCGACCAATTCCTCAGGGCGCGCACAACTTCACTTCAAGCTACCCGACAATCTCACTACCTGGAAGGTCGTTGCATTCGGTTCAACCGTAGACGGAAAAATGGGAAGTGCAGAACGGGAATTCCAGAGCTTCCAACCGTTCTTCGTGGATCTCGATACACCACCGGTTCTCACAGTGGGTGATCAGATCTCGCCACCGGTGGTCTTGCGCAACTATGGCAAGAGCAGCGCGACCATGGACGTATCGCTTGCCTCAGCCCCGTGGTTCGAATTGCTGAGCCCGGCTAATACGCAAGCGACTGTGCCCGCCGGCGGCTCATCGAGCGTGGACTTTTCATTCCGGGCCTCGAACTCTACGCCCGCCGGAAAGCAACGGGTTACGGCAAAGAATCACACGGATGGAGATGCCATCGAAAAGACGGTTCGCGTTCATCCTGACGGCGAACTACGCCATGTTCTGGCGGGCGGCCTTGTAGTAGACAAGTCTCACCCGATTGTGATTCACGTTCCGGAAGATGCGATCCCAGGATCGTTGTTTACGCGGCTCACGGTGTATCCCAATCTGGGATCGCACATCACCAGGAGTGTGGAAGCCTCGCTGGTACGTCCGTATGGCTGCGGCGAACAGACAATTTCTTCAACATATCCGAGTCTTCTGCTGCTTCAACTGCTGCAAGCGGCCGGCAAGACGTCCGTCTATTCGGTCCGAGCTGAAAAGTACGTCCGCCAGGGATACGACCGTTTAATGAATTACTTCGATCCCTCCGGCGGGCTCACTTATTGGGGGCGAGAAGAGAGGAAAGAGAAACCTGATCCAGCGCTGACGGCGTATGGAATTGAATTTTTGACAGATGCAAGTTCGCTGATTGCCGTTGATGAGACTCGCATAAGCAGTGCGCGTGATTGGCTCTTAAAAACGCAGTTGAGTGATGGCTCTTGGGAGGGTCATTTTGGCAAAGGGGAGACAAGCTCAGTATTGTTCACCGCCCTTGCCCTTGCACGGTCTGCAAACGCCGGCGATACATCCGCGCAAAAGCAGCCGATTGAGAAGGCGGTTCGCAAGGCAGTGGCATGGAGCAGGCTGTCCGCCGCAGCTGCAGAGAGTCCGTATGACGTAGCTCTGGAGCTTCGCATAGCAGCGGCGCTGCACGATCCTGAGGCTGTCACGAAGGCGAAGGAAAAACTCTTGGCGCTCAGCGATGTCGACAGTCGCGGCCGGCACTGGGAAATCAAGGCATCCTCTCCTTTTTATGGTTGGGGACATGCCGGTGATCTGGAAGCAACTGCCATGGCGGTGCAAGCCCTGGAGGAGAGCTGCAGCGGCCCAGCATGTGAAAACGATCCAGTAATTGCCGAGAGCATCTACTCACTGCTGAGAAGTAAAGATGAGTATGGAGTGTGGTACAGCGGACAAGCGACCGTGCAGGTGCTGCGCGCTCTGTTTCCTCTTGCCAAGAAGCAAATTCATGCACAGGGCGAGCACCTCCACGCCTGGATCAATGGCAAAGATCTCAGCGATGCCGACGTTGCTTCACTGCAGCCTAACGCTGAGATCGCCGACGCGCCCAGGTCTCTCGATATATCTCCTTATCTGGTCACCGGTGACAACACGATCGAAATCACATCGGACCACGGGGTCGCGTTTGCGAGCGCTCAGGCGATCTCCGAATACTACATTCCATGGCGCGACCGCGATGCCCGCGAAAAATCCCAGCCTGGGAAGGAATCCGGTCTCCAGTTCGGTACTCATTGCAACCTGTCGAACCTGCAGGTTGGAGCGGAGACTCAGTGCTTCGTAAGCGTAAAGCGATTCGGCGCGAGTCGTTGGGGAATGCTGCTGGCAGAAGTGGGATTGCCTCCCGGCGCCGAGGTCGAGCGCGCTTCCCTCAAACAGTTAATTTCAAACGGGCAGATAAGTCGCTATGAGCTGCAGCCTGACAAGTTGATTTTCTACTTATGGTCGTGGCGCGCCGAGGGAGAGGAATTCTCGTTCAAGATGAAACTACGCTATCCAGTGAACGCCCAAAGCGCGGCTTCGCAACTGATGGATTACTACAATCCTGACCTGCAAGTCGTGCTTGCGCCGCAGAAGTTCACGGCAGTGAAACTGGAAGGGAATTATCTGGCAGCTGCGTCGCACGAGCGATGACAGTTGAGGACGCAGCGGTGTCTAAGAAAGACAAGTAAACCGGAGTTGCGCAGATTCTCGAATCCCACCCTAGCGAACAGCACGCGAGACCGGGGTCCCCAGCAACTCGATTTTGTTGCTGGGGTGGGGGAGTGGGGCACCCTTTACATGGGAGTCGCATGTGGAAACCAAAACGGGAAGAAGGGTGGGCCACCCGTCCCAAGGATGTATAACGAGTGAGCCTATGACCAGATTCTTCAAGAGGTACTACTGGATGCTAGCATCACCGTTCTATTACTTCTTCGCATTTTGGGTGTTGCAACAGCGATCCCCAATTCGTTTTGATGGAAGCGGCCCCATGGCAACCTTCTATTGGGGCAAACATTATCCAACCGTATCGCTAGCAGAATACTTCGGATCCAGCTACATAAGACGAGAGTTCATATATCCGTACTTGATCGGGGCAGTTATTGTTACGCTGTTGGGTTGTGGGCTCGTTGGAATGATCGTGCATGCTTCCCGGCCGAAGCGCTCTCGTTTGTTCATGATTTCATTTGGCACTTGTTTCGTAACACTGCTGGCTGTAGCTGCTGCGTCAGACTCTGGCACAGTGCTTCGCCTTTGGAATGGCCCGCTACTATGGGCCGCCCCGATACTCTTATTCTCGATTACTATTCCGATGTCTCTTATCTCGGGCTTGCTGAGCCTTGCCGAACAGAGACTCCGCATGGATGAGGGACGGGTTGCGCAGTCATAGCTTGGCAGTGCTTTGTTTCTGTTTTTGTTTTTCTCAGTGATCTCCCACCAGCGGGTACCGTACTCTGGACGGGCGCCCTTCTTGTCCTAGATTCCCATAATTCTCCAAGCTGCGGAATAGGGACGGGTGGCCCTTTCCCGTTTCGGTGTCCAGATAAGGGAAAACAAAACTGACCCCGCATCCGTGAGATCGACCTGAATCACAGCTCACTAACAAGACCGGGTTGGTTCTCCGATGTTGCTCTGAAGAACGAACCCGGTCTACGTCCAGCTGCTCATCTGATCGTGCGAGACGCTTTCAGTAAGAGAGACATGCCCAGGCTCAGCAAACCCACAAGGCCAAGCAGTGGGAACATGCTCGCTGTCTTCGGCAAGGCAGCCGGAGTGGCCGCCTCCGCTGGTGCAGGTGCAGGTCGGGCGACTGGCGGGTGGCCCAGCCTTTCCCATTGTGGTTCTTGTGTCCAATTCCAACCAGCTGGGTGCCCCTCGATAAGAACGAAGGCGTTGTCAAGGTACCTCAATCCTGTTACGTGCCGAAGGCACGGTGAATGAGCCAGGGAGTTGCAACACTAAGTAACGCATAGGGCACTCTTAGCATCTGAGTCGAGCACAAACACCCAAAACGGGAATAGGCTAGCCTCCAGCCTCGAGCCTCTTAAAAGCCGCCTAGAAGCAATGGGTTACAGGCATTACGTTGGTGTTTTGACTTTGCACTTCGGGAATGGCAAGTTTATAGGCAATAACCGAGTGGTATTCCCTAACCACTCATAGAGTTAGACATCTCCCGACTCCCCGCTAAGAAATTCTGCTCCCCCCTTGAAGTCCGGCACCGCAGACAAGCGTTCTGGCCGACGCTGACTGAACGGCGGTTCGTGGCCATGGAATGAGAGGGTAAGAAAGTGAGAAGTTCAAGCTCTTTCCTGCGCGCACTGTTCTTTCTTCTTGCGCTGTGTCCTTCGGTTTTGTTCGCTCAGGCGCCCGTTAGCGACGACACATTTTCGTCTGCCGATCGCAAAGCAAATTATGGGGATAAGGACTACCTCGCAGTGCAGGGTCCGAGCTCGACTGCATACATCAGATTCGACCTGTCACGCTTGCCACAGGGAATAACCGGAGACCAGATCAATAAGGCCACGATTCGACTGTGGGTGTCTGCTGTAACGCATCCTGGTTCCTTCGATGTAGTTCGCGTGGCGAGCGCGTGGAATGAAGACACACTTCAAGGCAGCAACTTGCCGTTGCTTGGCCTTACCGATGTAAGCAACGTGGCAGTGTCCAAGGAATCGAAGAATCATTATCTCGTCATCGACGTAACCGACTTAGTGCGGGACTGGGTGAACCATGCGCAAATGAACTACGGCATCGCGCTGGTTCCGGTCGGAAACATTTCAGCGGCATTCGACAGCAAAGAAAACGGATCGAACAGCCACGACGCAGAATTAAACGTGCAGCTTGAAAAGGTAGGGCCGATCGGTCCACAAGGTCTTCAGGGTGTGCGTGGCTTGGCTGGACCTGCAGGAGTAGCTGGACCTGCGGGACCGCAAGGTCTACCGGGCCCCGCCGGACCAGTTGGCGCCACGGGAGCAGTTGGAGCCACCGGACCCGTTGGAGCCACGGGGCCTCAAGGACCCGCTGGTCCGCTGGGAGTTCCAGGACCTGCTGGGCCCGCCGGAGCGGTTGGCGCTATCGGACCTCCTGGACCAGTTGGGGCGACAGGACCTCAAGGATTAACCGGTCTGCAGGGGGTTCCAGGACCTGCTGGGCCCGCCGGGGCAGTTGGCGCTGCAGGACCTACTGGACCAATTGGAGCGACAGGACCTCAAGGACCAGCTGGTCTGCAAGGTATTCCGGGAGCTACTGGACCAGCGGGGCCAACGGGAGCGATGGGACCGCAAGGTTTGCCAGGAGCTACAGGATCCGTAGGAGCAATGGGGCCGGCAGGACCCCAGGGCCAAATTGGTCCTCAAGGAGCTACCGGAGCTGCCGGATTACAAGGACCTCCAGGACCACAAGGTCCTGCCGGAGCGCCAGGTGCTATCGGACCCGTAGGACCGCAAGGACCTCCCGGACCGACAAACTACCCTGGCACGGGCTCATTGAGCGCCTCGCACACGCTGGCGCCGAACAGTGTCATCAATCTGTCGGGTGAAGGAACTCGAGATTGGTTCGCGCCTGCCGGCAACACGACTGGGAACTACCACAGCAAAATGCTCGGTGGTCAAATCATGAAGAGCTTCGATTGGGTGACAGCCGGCGGCACCCTCTTCACCCAGGGAAGTTCTTACTCGATCAGCTCTGTTGCGTCCGATGATGCAGCCGGGGTTGGCCTCGCGTCATTTAACAACGATCAGGGCGTGTTCATCCCCGGATCGGGAACGGGGTCTGGGTTCCGGCTTCGTGCGCCGGCAAATTCAAGTGCAGTGAGAACACTAAAACTTTATTGCAGCGTATTCTCGGGAGCAGTCACTCTAACTGCGCGTCTGACTGATGGATCAGCCGCTGATGTGACTGACGTTGTCGATGTTGGAGCTGGCGGATACAACTTCTTCGTTTGGACCGTCAGTTATCAACCAGCACGTGACGGGCAAGAGATTGAGCTTTCTGGCGTCTTAACCACGAATCGCGGGAGTACGCCGAACGTGAAGTTCATTGCCGCAACTCTGCAATAGCCAAGACGTACGATCGTGCGTCCCGCAATGCTGGCCACCGACCAAAAAGGGAAGGGTGCGACTAGTCTTACTGAGCAAGCAGGTTTAACTCGGCCATGGTTGCCCAGGGATTGCCGTTGATTTCGGTAATCTCTCGCAGACGCACAAACTGAGCCGGCGTTGCATTGGCGGGTGGCCCCTGCTGTATTCGTGTTCCGTTATAGGACATGGATAAGAGCATGGCCCACCCGGCCGCATCGCGATCCACGTGCCGAGTTGGCGCAAATGCCCCTGGTCAGCGCAGGCCAGACCGTTGAATTGATTGGGCGCTCTCGCATCCAGCATAGGCTGATGTGCGCATAGCGGAATTATGGCTGCAGTCGTGGCCGGATCGGTGGCTGGGTGGAACTCCCTTCCACCCAGATGTGATTCAAGTGAATGGTCCTCAACCACACTGGCTCATTCACCGTGCCTTCGGCACGACAACATACCTTGACAACGCCTTCCTTCTTATCAAAAGGAGAATCGCACCTCAATAACAAGACCGGGTTCGCCTCCGAGGTGGCTCTCAGAAACGAACCCGGTCGGTGTCCAGCTGCTCATCTGATCGTGCGAGACGCTTTCAGTACGAGAGACATGCCCAGGCTCAGCAAACCTACAAGGCCAAGCAGTGGGAACATGCTCGCTGTCTTCGGCAAGGCAGCCGGAGTGGCCGCCTCCGGTGCTGGTGCAGGTGCAGGTCGGGCGACTGCCACGAGGATTGGCTGATCAGGCGGTGGCGGCGGCGGCATCGTTCCCGCCAGACTCCTGTTGACTGAAACCTCAGTAATCGGTTCCTCGACGACTTTCGTTGCTGAGACCCTCATCCCTTTCTTCAGGCCAAAGGCATCCAACTCCTGTCCATCGATGTTGAATTTCTGACCCTTGGGGATGGTGAATTGCTGATTTGTACCGTCCTCCAAAGTCAGAACCACACTGTTGGGCGGAGCAACATGCCACACCTTGCCAGTCACAGTCTTCACTGTGGTGACGAGCTTTGGCGTTGTGGTGGTGGTGATTGTACGTTCCAGCTTCATCCCCGGCTTCAAATCGTGGACGCCGAGCTGCTGGCCATTTACCGAGACTTTGGCGCTTTCCGGCACATTTGGGACATGCCTGAGAGTGCCGTCTTCCATCTTGACTAGCAGGTCATTTCCGCTGACATAGACCACCTCGGCTCGTTCCACTTTTACCTCTTTGCTGGCCTGCCCCGAGGTTGTCGACGATTGCGTTTGCACTTGCGCGTACAGGCTCATGGCAAAGGCCAGGCAAACGACGCCTAACACGAGCACGAGCGACAGTCGCGTCCATGTGTTTCGTAAGTTCATTTTTGTAGTCTCCTTTATTGACTTAGGAACGAAGGAGCGAGAGCCGGTAGTGTTCTGTACTTCAAAGCGTTCACTTGACAGCGACCTTTCTCCTCGGTTTTTCTTGCCTCGGGATTGGTGTGCTTGTTAGCACGCGAATCCCTTCGTCTGAACTGACCATCCGGACCTGAACAATGCATCCGAGGAGCACCGGCCGATGACGCAAGAAGTGCGTCACCGACGCCACTGCGAGCATGAACGCACTAGCGGAATTGACATCCCCCTGCTGGGCAATCTCGATTCCGGATCACTAGTACTCGCCTGGCTCGGTGCTCCTCTAGCTCCCAGAGATTAAGATTGACTGGGAAAATGTGTAACTGTCATTGATGACAGGGGGCCAGCCGTTCCTGACCGCTCTTGTCGTCTGGCCGGGCGTTTCCGATCGAGCGGTGCGCACGAGGACTGCAGTCAAATGGAGTCAAGAGTTGAGGCTCCCGCTCTCGGATTGGGTTCTTCCAGAGGAGCCCAAAAGGGAAGAGTGCCGACGATTTCATTTGGGGAAACCCACAGATTGCAAGGACTGGTGGCGAGCCCGCACCCTTCGATTACTCGAAGGGTGCGGATATCCTGCGTTACCTGCTGCCGCAGGTGGTTCTGTTTATTCGGGATCGCTGGGATTGTTAAATAGCACAGTCAACTTGATGCTCCCATGTCCGGATTGAGGATAGTTTGTCGCGCCTCTATTTCCCGGGTCCAGCGATGACGCCGTGTCGTCTGGCGGAAAGATGATGAGCGAGTTCAGGAATGCGACTACAGCATCCTGGTCTTCGGGTTCCAAATTGGCAAAGGCATTCCGTGAGGCTTGCGATTCGCCGCCGTGACGCAGGATTACTTCGCTGAGATTGATGCTGCGGCCATCGTGACCGTATGGTCCGGTGGACCCTACACCCCAGAGAGGCCGTGTTAGGAATTGGGTGGTCAGCGTGCCGTCGTAATTTCTCTCGTAGAAAGCGGGGCCGAGGTCATGCCGCTTGAAGTCCGTGTAAATATCTTTCACCAGGAACGGTTGCAGATTCGGCTTCTTGAGCGCTGGGAAACCGGAGCCGTCGTCGACTACATTGATCAGTGGCGCTGCAGTCGCGAATAGATTATTCAAATTACCGCGGACCGGATCGTACACCGTCTCAAGATCTGCGACACGACGATCATGTTGAATCCACAAGTCGGCAACGTGGCAAGACGCGCAGCCGATCTTGGTAAAGAGCTTGTCTCCCCGTTGGGTCTGGTGAGTCTGTTTGTAGATTCCGGGTTTGAAGTAGTTCAGCAAATAGAACTCCATGTGGTCGATAAGGCTCACAGGGATCTCATTTGCGACATGATCTCCATCGGGATCGGCTCCCGGATCTGAGGCCGGCGGGGCTTCAATCTTGTCCAGTGAGCCATCGAGCACCATGCCGGATGGAGTCGTAACTTTTCCACCATTGGAGGCCAGGAGCAGATCGGGATCTGCTGCAGGCATTCCCATCTCGTTGCGGAAGGCGCCGACCAGGAACTCGCGCATCGAAATTGTGCTTCCTTCGGCGAAGAACGGTCGCACGCGAAGATCGGGATTCACTCCACTGACCTGCCCGGTATCAAACGAACCGTCGGGATTTGCCGTGATTGAGCCATAGGAGATGCCCTTGCTCTGGAGAGCAGCGGTCACACTCTTTCCCGAAGCCTTGGCCACAGCCGACGCTGATGAGCGAATCGCCCGTAGATCGCCTGTGATCTCATCTGCGAGCATCTCTTTCAAACCGAGACCAAAAAGATGTGGAGCATCGCGGCTGTCAGGCCGCGTGGCGACGTCTCCGCCCGCTCCAGCGGAACCTCTCGGACGTCCGTGGCAACTGGCACAACTATCGGAAAGCCCAGCGCCGATTCCCGCAACGGTATTAATATCGCCGACTCCGTCACTGTTATTCGGGCCCTGTCCCTGCTCGCGAGTGAACTTGCGCTGAAAGATCTGGCGCCCGCGACGAATCGAACGATACGGATCGCGATTGATGATGAATAAAGAGGAATAGGGCGTCATGACGTCGCCGCGCCCAGTGCCAATCTCGTCGGCAAGCGACTTATTGATTCCAGCGTTGATCTTGTTCGACGCTTGAGTGTTGTCAATGAGCTGCGCACTGACGAATAAGCTGGTGCCCAGCAGACAGACTCCTGCGACTGCAAGTACTACTATGCGCGTTTTCACCTTGGCCTCCCTGGCCGCTGATTTAAGAAGTGTCACGCAGAGTTGGCCCATACCGTATCGGGAAGGGGGCACTCAGCTACTTACTGAGATAAGCTGAGTAGCTCAAGAACATTTCAGGGTGGTTGTGGATTTCTCGAATGAGAACGCCAGGGCAATCGCCAAACTGTCCGCGACCGCCTCCTCCATCACCGCCGATACCGGCGGCCACAACGAGGCTGAGCCACCATTGCCTCCAACCCCACCACCGGCCGCCACTGCCATTTCCGCCAGTCGCACTATTGCCGGAAAGTGTGACCCGTCCTCCAAGCGAGAAACTCTGTCGTTTACGCAAATCTCATTTTTCGAATCTGAGGTCAATACAAGGAGGGTATGAAGCACATAACATTCGGGTAATTGCGTAACTCGCACATTCAAAATCGCCTTGCAAGAAACATCGATTTGAGGGAAACTCGATTCCCCGTTCCTCTAGTAAGTATTCCTATGTCGAAACAAGTCCCGACTCATGCATTCGGCCCTTTTGAGCTGCGTATTCCCACGCGCGAACTCTACAAGTACGGAGTGAAGCTAAAATTACGGCCGCAACCACTTCAGATTTTGCAAATGCTACTGGAGCACTCCGGGGACGCAGTTACCAGGGAAGAACTGCGCAAGGCGCTTTGGGTGGAAACGACCTTTGTGGATTTTGAGCACGGACTGAACAATTCCATAAAGGAACTACGCAGAGTCCTTGGCGATTCGGCTGCGGAACCACGCTATATCGAAACTCTCCCGCGGGTAGGCTATCGATTCATCGCGAGCGTTCAGAGAGATGAATCTGCAGGAGACGATCATGTCGTGGCCATGCCGACTCCACCCCCAACACCAGAATTGCCTGCCACTAGCGGACCTCAGCAACGCTGGGGGATGCGGTGGCTTCCCGCGCACTTCCGGTTGCTTGTGGCAGTGACCAGCCTGATGATGCTGGCAGCAGCGGTTTACTTGATGTGGTGGTCTTCCCTTCACCCTTCTCACGCAAATACACGAGTGGTTCTTGCAGTTCTTCCCTTTGAAAACCTCACTGGTGATTCGGGCCAGGATTATCTAAGTGATGGGCTAACCGAGGAGCTGATTTCGCAACTGGGACAAGCGGACTCTCGCCGCCTGGGCGTCATCGGCCGCGCGTCAGTAATGCATTACAAAGGTGGCCATGAGTCACTGCAGGAAATCGGCCGCGCATTGCAGGTTCAATACGCGGTTGAAGGAAACGTGCGCCGCGACTCTGGCAGGGTGAGCATCTCCGCGCGGCTCGTGGACATGAGGGGACGCAGCCTCTGGTCGGGCGAATATGACAAAGACACGACTGACTTGCTCGCCATTCAGCAAGAGATCGCCCAGCAGATTTCCAATGAAGTGCGCCTTCGATTCGGCGGCTCCGAATCCTCCGCGCCTGCGAAAACTGCGGCGATTCATGCCGTCTCAACCCAGGCACATGATCTCTATCTAAGAGGAACCTATTTCCTGAACAAACGAGATGTAGCTGGATTGCGACAGGCCGTTTCCTGCTTCCAGCAGGCTGTCACAATCGATCCGGGCTACGCTTCCGCCCATGCCGCACTGGCGAATTCCTACGCATTGTTGAGCAGTTACAGTGGCGGCTTGCAGGCACAATATATGCCTAAGGCTAAACAAGCCGCGCTTCGCGCTCTGGAGTTGGATGGAAATCTTCCCGAAGCTCATGTCGCGCTCGCAGTGATCGCCCAAAACTACGATTGGGATTGGCAGGCTGCGGAACGAGAATACCGACTCGCGATTCAGTTGAATCCAAACTATGCCACAGCACACCACTGGTATGCAGAGCATCTTGCTTACCGCGGCCGCTTCCGGGAGGCACTTGCCGAAAGCGAGCTAGCGCGACAGATTGAGCCCCTCTCCATGATCATAGCGGCCGATCGAGGTGTCATCCTCTATTACGCTCGCCAGTTTGACGATTCCATCAAGCAGTTCGCCGCTGTGCGCGAGATGGAGCCGAACTTCGTTCGGGCGGGCATGATTGTCTACCCTATGGTGGAGAAGCAACTCTACTCCGATGCTCTGAAAATAGAGGAGCAAGCGCATCGGATCTACGGAGAGAATGCCTGGTATTGGAGCAATGTGGCGTATGTTGCCGGCCGCTCAGGCCGGCAAAAGGACGCCCACCGCGCATTGCGGCAACTGAAGCAATTGAATCGCCGGCGGCCATTTGATCCGGGGATTCTGCTGTTGGCAAACCTTGCTATCGGCGACCGTGAACAAGCCTTCTTCTGGATGGAAAAAGCATACACGGAACACTCCTGCGTCTTGGCCTCACTCAAGGTTGAGCCGGCATTCGATCCAGTGCGCGCTGATCCGCGTTTCCAAGATATGCTTCAACGCTTGCGCCTCGATCGGTAAGTCAAGTTGCACTCGAGAATCGCCCATCGCACTCAATATGGATGGTTTAAAACGTGGGACGATCTGAAGTGGATAACTCAGAGGAACTGTTTTTCTCGTGTTAACGCGCCTGCAAGGATCAATGCGACACGACAGCGACAAGATTCGAGCAGGTTTGTCCCGGAGTGAAGCTCACCTGAACCGCGCTGTTCATCGGAAATTGGGAGGATTGATTTCCGCAGAAGGTCAGCGTGTTCATTGCTGGAGGTGTGACCAGGGTCACAACCGTCACATTGATGAGCGTACCGCTGCTGTCGAAGATCGCGGTGAAGTGAACGAAGCTGACCGTTCCGGTGGATGTCGAGGTGTTCACATTGAGTGCTCCGGACACACGGAATGTTCCACAGCCAGTGAGCACTAACAGTAGAGAGAGGAGCAACAGCCGCGCCGGGTTGCTGAATCGGAGGCGCATGAGTACAACCTGAATAAAGCTATTCTAAACCCAGGCTGAATTGTCATCGCCTCCAACCGAATCGGCAGCATCTACGCTGTCGGCCGTGAGCAAGGTGGCAGTATCATTCTGGTCCCGGCCGCTTCGCTACCTTGCATCAAGCGCGGCAGCACTACGATTCAGAGTTCGATCCATTCCGTGAAGTACGCAGCCAAGGCTGTGCGGCGCGAGGTAAGGCCATCGTAGTAATCGGACCACTCGGTGATCTTGCCATTGTCGATGCGCACGACGCAGACACCATGAAACACGACCGGAACTTTCCTTGAGAGTCCGGCATAGAAAGGTTCTGTTAACGTACTTTGAATTGTCCACTCGATGATCACGTGGTCACCGCTGACAAACATCGAGTTGGTGTGCAATAACGAGTCTGGGTAGAATTCCTTTGTCTTTTGGAAGAATTCAGCCAGGCGGCCCCTGTCTTTGAACTCCAATCCAATCCCATGATCCTTGAATCTGAACTGCTCGGCAAAACACGCCGTGGCGTCGTCGATCTGCTCGTTTCTCAGGAAGGCCAGCGCGCTCAACACCGCTTCTTCCGGGGCTTCCACCCCAACCATCGTTTTACTCATTTCTGCACTCCTTGTATGTCTTATCGCGCTGAGTGGATCTTTTTCGCCCAGCCAGCGTCAGGATGCTCTGCTGCGGCTAGTCCACTCAGCGCGTCTTACAACGTGATCAGTAGACTGCATAGCGGATTTGAAGTTGTGTCTGGATCTTCGGGGTTGGGCCGATTCCTGCTGAATTTCATCAAGACGCAGACACAACCCGGCGGATTCGGTATTCAGCCGTGAGCGAAACGGGAGGCAAACGAAGTATCGAAGGAATGCTCGTTCCGGAAAGTTGCCATCAACTTCTGACTGAATCATGTCCCATTGTGGGACTTACTTCGCCTTTGCAATGGCTGCGATCGTTCCACTGACAGCGCGGAGGTAATCTTGAGGAGTCAGCAAGATTTGTAGTCCTCTCATGCCGGCAGACACCGAGATTACATCGCAGATTTCAGCAAGTTCATCGACATAGACCGGATACTCCTTCTTGCATGCCAGTGCGGTAACTCCACCGCGAATGTAACCGGTTGCGGCTTGCACTTCTTTCAAAGGAAGCATTTCGATTTTCCGATCGCCTGTCTGGCGTGCGAGGGCCTTGAAGTCCAGCTCTGCATTGGCGGGAATTACCGCCAAGGAGATTCCATTCCGGTCCCCCTGCACTGCCAGGGTCTTGAACACCTGCTCTGGTGGCAGGCCGATCTTCGCGGCCACCGTTTCCGCGGACAAATCGTCGGGATCTACCTTGTACTCGCGCAACTCGTACTTGATTCCAAGGCTGTCCAGAAGTCGTGCTGCGTTCGTTTTCGTCACTCAATGTGCTCTCAACACACATCAAGAATGATAAGACGCATCAACTCGGCAACTCACGGTGGATTGTCGATCCATTGCCCCCGGGTCCATGGGCAGAGGAGTCCGTGTCAGCGTAGTAGCTGGCCTCGTGGGCAGCGACGAGAGCCTGGGTGTCTGCGTATTCTTCGAACTTCGCAATCTTGCCGTCGCGAATAAGAAAGAACATAACCCAGCGGTTGTTGAACCTGCGGTGCGTGCTCTTCACCTGGCCGCGGGACCAGCCAGTCACGACGACTCGATCCTCGTCCGCGATGAAGTCGCGTGGTTCGAAAGCTTCGATGGCAACGTGAGCATCGAGATTTTCGAAGAAGCCGGCCACGCTGCCTCGACCCTGGTAAATGCCGGAGTAGTAGGGCACCTTGCCCGGCAGGCGCCAGATCACATCCTCGGACAGCATGGCGAGCAACGCCGGGATGTCTCTGTGCGTAAAGGCCGCGTATAGATTCTTCACGAGGTGTTTGTTGCGTTCGCTCACGGTGATCCCTCCTGCCGATTCTTGATGCCCCCTATTCAAGCTTTCCTCCTGAATTCGTTGACAACACCAGCGGGCTTTGGTGGCGACTTCTCGCGGTCGGACTGACTCCCAACGCGAAATTCTTGACCGGTGATGTGTTTGCTTTCATCAGAGGCGAGAAACACGGCAGCTTCAGCGATCGCTTCTGCATGCTCAATGCCGCGTCCTTCCGCAGCGCGCAGCAGTTCTCTGGCTTGTTCGGCGCCGGCCACCGGCAGGTTCGCTGGATCCAACAGTCCGACCTGTACGAGCAACGAGGCCTGATCCCACCAGACATGTTCGTGAGCAACCTTCCCGTTTTCGAACTTCATGACCACAACGTGCGGGAGCTCGACGTGCTTTCCCGTTGGAGGAATTCCGGGCAGGAGGTAATCCCATCGCGTGTCGTGAGTGAAACTCACAATGATCTCGTCTACGACCTGATCTTTGCCGATGGTCCGGGAGATGGGCGTTACCGTGGCATCTTTGGGAATTTGATTGATGAAGTGTTCGCTGTAAAAGCGCCGGACTTCCTGTCCTCCGAAGGCTCCTGTGGCGACCGGCACACAATAGACGTAGGGTTCTGGAACCATGGTCTTCATGGTAGCGTCGACATCCTGATCGGCGAACTCCCGCTCGATGTGCGCGTCAAAGACCGCGCCCAGATCGGGAAACTCTTTAGGATTAGCAGACATGTGAATTCTTCTCCTTCTCGGCATTGTTCTTGGCCTACCTCGATCAGTAAATCCGATCGCGCGTGTCGAGTTGTATCTGTATTCGTGACTCCAGACCGAATCTTTCGGAATTGTTAAGGAGTGGCGACGTGCACTGCGCCAGAGAACACTCGGTTTCTACGCGAATGACTACAAGCGTGAGGTCGTCCGCTTGCGGACAGCCGGCAGAATGGGCCGAAAGCTCTTGCAAGATGTGCTGCAGAATCTCTTGAGGCTGCTCAGCAGTGCAACTGCACAGGATTCTCTTCAAACGCTCTTGTCCGAAAGCGCTCCCACCCGGATTCTCCGATTCTGTGAGTCCGTCCGTATAAGCGATCAGAAGATCGCCAGGTTCGAGCTGAAATGTTTCAGAGTCATAATGGGACTCGTCTAGCGCGCCTACGGGCACACCGCCAGACTGCAAGCTAAGGATCTTGCACCGGCCATAACTCCGGCGAGCTACAACAGGAGGGTTATGTCCGGCGTTCACATATGTGAGCAGCCGAGACACAGGCTCATATTCCGCATAAAAGAGCGAGGCAAAGAATTCTGCGGGAGATGACTCGCGGACCACGAGATTCACGTTCTTCATGAGCGTTCGAATCGCAGGACGCGGCGCCAAAGTTTGAGCGCGAAGCGAAGCTTGCAGCGTGGCCATCACCAGTGCAGCTCCAAGTCCCTTTCCGGATACGTCGCCAACCGCGATGCCCCAAGTGCCGTCGTCGAGCGGGAGGAAGTCGTAGTAGTCGCCCCCAATGCTGTGCGCTGGCCTATAGAAGGTGGCGCACTGTAATCCGGGGATCGCCGGCGACTTTTGTGGGAATGAGGCCTTCTGAACTTTTCGGGCGATCTCCAGATCGCGATGCAGTAGGCCAAACTCAGCCACTAACGTCTCAGTGTCAGCGTTGCTCTTCAACAGCAATGCTGTTTTGCCGTCTCGACATCTATATAAAGCTTCGGTAACGGCCTCATAGAAAACTGCTGGTGCTTGCGTGGGGAACTTCATTTCTTAGAACTCCTGTCTTGTATGGAAGGGAAGATTGCATGAATAAAGCCGAAGTAGAGACGCCCGCCGCGGCGGGCGTCTCTACGTTGCGGCCGGTGCGAGTTTGGCGGCCGTATTAGCCGAAGACCTCGCGCCGATATTGAGTAGGACTGCTTCCGCAGATCTGGCGGAATACTCGCGCGAAATGCTGTTGCGTCTTGAAGCCGCAGGCTACGGCGACGTCGAGCACGCGTGCCTCAGCCTTACGCAGTAACTCCTTCGCACGTTCCACCCTTTGCTGCAAGACAAACTGGTGCGGGCTCTGTCCGGTTGATTTGCGGAACATCTGCGAGAAGTGAGCTACGCTTAAGTTCACCTCCTGTGCCATCTGCTCGAGCGTCAACTCATCCTCAATCTTCGTGTGTACCAATTCGGTAACTTTGCGCAGGCGAGAAGGAGTGAGACCGCCTCGGAATATTTGCGGCGAAGGACGCCGGACCGCATGACCGTCGATCAACGCAGCGGCCAGTGCTCGCTCCACAGAATCCAGAAACACTTTCCCACTGGGGAAGCCGGCAATCCGCTCGGCATTTACGGCGGCAAGCAGTGCCCCGACGCGGGCATCCACGAGCTTGGTTTCGCCACGCAACTCCACTTGGCCGTTCCGAGTATCGGTGGCGGCGGTCAGCGCAGCGTCAGAGATGCACACAGCCAGGCACTCGGTGTCGGCGCTCCTGACCCATTGCGCCATCTGTCGCGGGCAGAGTGCCATTTCGCCGGCATCGTATGTAACCCTGTTTACTTCGGAGCGATGTAAGCCAACTTCGACGAACCCAGGCCGCAGCATCATCGCCACCATATTTTCATCGGGCATTTTCCAGTGCGGCTCCTTCTCGAAGTCGATTACGTTGACTGCAATCTTCATTCCTAACTTCCTCCAGTGTTCCGCTTTGCTCGAAAATCGGTCATTCGCCCGTTTGTCCCAGGCGGGAATTAAAATTAATGTTGCTCATTGCTCTGTACTGACATCCACTATGGCGAAGCTTTGGTAAATCGTTTAACCTAAACGTGCATCGCCACTCTGGCTTTGCCCTCAACTGGTGCGAGCACCGCAACCAAGCCTGCCGCGACGCAGCCAAACCAAATGGAATAAAGATCAGGAAGTTGTGTTCCAGCTTCAGACTGTCTTTGGTAATAGCGGAAAGGCGAAGGTGCTTTGCTCATAACAGCGACAGAATATGAAAGCCAACGTATTGCGCGTGTGAAGTCGCCGTGGGGATTCCGTTGAGTTTTTGTGGATGACGGACTTTCAGAAAGGCTAGTAAGAGAAATGAAGTGGCAAGCAACACATAGCAGACGGTCTTCTCGTTGCATTCCCAGGGTGGGACGTAATGGTTGAGCAGGGCACAACGATGAAGTCATTCAAGACGTTTCGTCTGGATACCGCCAACCACCTTCTGTGGCGGAACGGCGATCGCGTACCAGTTCCTCCCAAAAATTATGACGTCCTGGCCTACCTGGTGGATCGCGCCGGACAAGTTGTGACGCAGGACGAACTTCTCGAGGCACTTTGGCCGGAGACGTACGTGAATCCGGAGGTTCTCAGAAAGTACATTCTGGAAATTCGGAAGACCCTCGGCGACCGGCCCGACAAGCCCGAGTTCATCGAAACCTTGCCTAAGCGCGGATACCGGTTTGTTGCCCCCGTAACAGAAGAGAATGGAACCAGGCCGCAACACTTGCCCGCTCCGGTCGTAGTAAAGGACGAACCCGCGGACGTAATCGCCGCGACTGAGCTTGTAACAGAAGAGAAGGTTCCACAGGAGACGATTAGCGCAAATCTGGTAGCTACTTCTCGCAGCCGCCATGCCTGGAGACTTGCGGCCATATCGTTCCTGGCAATCCTTGTTGTGGCAACGGCAGGCAATTATCTGTTGCGTTCCCGAAATAGGACGCCAGTTGCGTCCCCAGACAGTAGATCTATTGTCGTTCTGCCTTTTGTGGACATGAGTCCTGGGAGAAATCAGGATTATTTTTCCGACGGCCTCTCCGAACAACTCATTCACGACCTCGCCAGAGTGTCGGGGCTCAAGGTCGTAGGGCGATCCTCGGCCTTTCAGTTCAAAAACAAAAACGAAGACGTCCGCGAGATAGCAAGCAAGCTCGGCGTGGCCAACGTTCTCGAGGGAAGCGTGCGCCGTGAGGGCAACCGTGTCCGCATCACAGCGGAACTCATCAAAGCGCAGGACGGTTTTCAGCTTTGGTCGCAAACATACGACCGCAAGATCAACGACATCTTTGCCGTGCAGGACGATATTGCGCGGGCCGCGACCGATGCGTTGCAGGTGAAATTGCTGGGAACCAACGGACAGCCGGTTCCGTCGACCGTGGCCAGCGCCAATCCTGAGGCGTATGAAGCGTACTTGCAGGGCAGATACTTTATGGGGCAGGGCCACAGCAAGGAAGCTCTTACCAAAGCGCTGGCCTATGCCGATGAGGCAATCAAGCTCGATGAGAAGTACGCTCCAGCGTGGGCTTTACGAGCGGCGGTGCAGGGCAGGATGGCCGGATTCAGCCTGATCGATATCAACGAGGGCTCGCAAAAAGCACGAGACGATGCCAAGCGGGCGATTGAACTCGATCCCAATTCGGCGCCAGGCTATCTCGCGCTGGCACGAATCCAGAATGATTATGACTGGAACTGGGAGGCCGCAAAGATTTCGCTCAGCAAAGCTGCTGATCTGGAGCCGGGCAGCCCGGATGTCCTCCGCCACCGTGGATACATTTTCAGGGAAACTGGAAATCTCGACGAGGCAATCAAGCTAAATGAGCAGGCAATTGCTCTCGATCCACTGCGCATTGATTTCCATCTGGGGCAGGGATACGCGTTCTACCTGGCCGGCCGATATCGCGAAGCCGAAGCCGAACTGCAGAAGGCGCTGGAACTGAACCCGAAGGCTCCATTTGCCCATCTGACGATGGGTGAAATCTTGATAAACATGGGAAAGCCGCAACAGGCGCTGGCCGAAGTGGAGAAGGAACCAAGCGAGTGGGGAAGACTCACGGGACTGGCATGGGCCTATCACGCGCTCGGCCGCGAGCAGGAATCGAATGCGGCGTTGAACGAGCTGATCGCCAGGCACGACATCGATTCGGCTTATCAAATCGCCCAGGTGTACGCCTTCCGCGGCGAGTTCGACAAGTCGTTTGAATGGCTGGAGCGCGGCTACAAACAGCGAGACGGCGGCATGACAGACGTAAAGATCGATCCCATGCTGAAACCTCTGCAGCGGGATCCCAGATACGCTGAACTACTCAAGAAGATGCGCCTGCCGTTGTAGCTGATTGATAGGGGGCACCGGCGCGCGCGAAGGCGATGCCGGGGCCCTGCCGAAGGGATCCCGTGTTCGGTTTGGCCGCTCCCCTGTTCCCTGTGCCCTGTAACCTGTCCCCTAGTTTTCCTGATTTCTCAGAGCACATCCTTTGGGAAGGACGGTCGATCGTCTCGAAAGGCTTCTGCGATCGCGTATTGAATAAACTCCCAAAAAACATCGCCAAACAGGTCGAGGATAACGTCGAGCCAGTCCACGGCGAAGAATACGCAGAACACATTTCGTAAGTTTCAAATGTTCTCGGTGGCAGTTGGCGGAAAACGAACATCCGCCTTCGATCTTCTCTGTTCCCTGTTCCCTGTAACCTGTCCCCTAGTTATTAGATACGCGTATCTTTCAGCCTTGTCAGTGCTTAGGTATCAGGTGGGAAGGTAGGCCGAGGAGCACTCAGTTCTCGCGCAATACTTGATGTCGCAAGCTGAGAATCGCGCCTCCATTCATTGCTCAAGATCAGCAGATGTCAGATAGCGCACTTGGATGGGTTTATTTGCGAACACGGCCCCTATGTTTGTTTTCGTGGAGTTCGACCATGACGAGCATGAGGTCGCAAGGACCATCTCTCGAGCACCAATCAGTTCCGCCAGTTCACAGTACTTCTTTAAAGTAGAAATTTCCTCCACGCTAGTATTCTCTAGTTGATCTTGCGACTTTGCCTCGCCAATCGTCAGTGTTCCGTCGATGATGCAATTCAAATCGCTCTCAATGAATGGCTTAACGCTGCCAGACTTGGTAAACCACAGCTCGGGTGTAAACAGAAAAGTGTCTTTTGAGTTGCGTCTTAGAAAATCTAGGGCCATCATCGGAACCTGCATGTTGTGGAGAAATCCCTGATAGCAAACCTCATCAAGCTTGAAGTACCAGTTAGGCTGGTCAGGATGTTTCCAGTGCTCTCGCGTGTATCGTTGCTGCCGCGAACATCGTTTGCAGGTGAAGGATTCCGTGATCTCTGCTACGGCAAACCAATCGGAGTTACGGCAAAATTTACACTGGAAGATGAAACCACGGTGCAGTAGGCCAATCGTGCCCAGGTAATCCGTTAGCTTTACCGCCAGATCGTTTTTTCCAACGGCTACCGCAAGGGACGCGAAATCGAGATAACGGCGCCCGTCCGATAAGAGTACGCCATTCGTATGTACTCCGGGTTTGTTGGCGGACGAATCTAGATATTTGGAAATGAGCGCCTTGCCGTGACCACTACGACAGAACTTGCCAAACTCAGCCAACGAACCAAACTTTCGAAGAGTATCACTCGCATAGAAGCCCTTATCCGAAATGGAACATTCCAGTTGGGCAGAAAGACAGACTCGTTCCAACACATCCATCAGATCAGGTACCTGGATGTCCGGCCGAACAAGCGCTGTATCGATGTCTTCGGTACCCAGAAGGAAGTCCGTAGGACAGAAGTATGAAGGTCCAACTGAGGAGATTCGGGCACCTTCAGTCCCCGTTTGACGGATACCAATCACAAATGTTCCTAAACTAGGGTGGCGAGGAAGCTGATTATGCTGAACGCGCAACTCTGTTATCCAACGGTGTTTTGATGGCTCTACAGGTTCGAAATGCTTCGGCTTTGGGGTTTGGAACAACGCTATCGTTCTATTTTGAGGCAGCTGGAATACTGCAGGAACAGATGCATTATTCCTCTCATATAACCGTTCGGGAAACTCGATGAGATCCCCGACGGCTCCGCCGATTATTGTTTTCTCGAACTTTGATCCGAGAGCAGTTTGTTCTATGCTCTTCAAAATTTGATCGAGCTGCTGATCATTCAAGGTGGCGCTGATTAGCTGTAATCCGCGGCCGTGCTGGCCATAACTGGTCATCGACCGTAAAGTGGTTGCAAAATGAAACAGATCCTCTTCGTTCGGCTCGCCCTTACCCCCTGAAAGAGCCCTGTCAGTCATCGCTGGCAGTATCCATAGAACGCGTGATCGTAGCCGCGAGAGACAAAAGTAAAGACAGAAATCAGAGAGCGTGTTGCCAGCAATTGCGACAGTAGGCTCGGTCCAATCTCGAGCGTGGGCTCGGATGTTTTGATATCTTGCAAGTTGGACAAGCGAGAGGGCAGCCGGGCATCTTGACGGCACTTCGGTTACTTCCGTCGAAAGGTTATCTCTCCATAAACCCGCCAATGAACCAGAAACTCTTCCTTCTACCGCCGTATGAATCAATTGGGGCCTATGAGCCTTCGCGTCGATCGTAGTCGTTTTTATGCCTATACCCTCTAAGTCCTTCTGAGCTCGATGATCGAAATAACCAAAGGCGGCACTGTACCAGAGCTTCTCGAGCCAGCTTTCACCTTCGACTTGAAGTACGTGTTTGGTGTGATCCGTATGGGGAAGAATTTCTGAGATTGACGTATGCGGGTGAAATGCTGACGAGTCAGCCGACAACCACCCAGCGTGGACGATGTACTGTTCAAAGAAGAACGGCGCCAAACGAGCTTTCAACTGCTGTTGGAGGTCGGCATCCACATGAAAATTGGAGAGAGGCCATCGGCTTACATCCTCTTCGATAGATTTTCTGATCTGAGGACTCAGGTCATTCCCATTACTCTTCCACTGGTCCTCCTTTTGGTTTATCCATTGTTGGAATTTCTGCGGCTCGGCCTTTTGTACGTCACCTCCCGTGCGGCGATATTGATGAAGATAGTCGGGATCGTAGGTTTCGAGGAGCTGCCAGAATAAAGGAGAAATCTCCTTACCATTGGTAGGTACGATCAAGCATCCGAAACCACCCCAAAAATTTGCAAGCATCTGCAGGATATGAAGGGCAGTGCTTTGCCATTCTGGATCGTCAATGTCGGTGAAGATTGCCATGCGACCAGGGCGGACGCTAGCGAAAATAGTGACGCTCTCCATAGAAGCATTTTCCCATGTTCCAAACACTCCGAAAACGGAGAACTTGATCTGTGCGGTTTCCGACGAATGAATTGGATACATCCAAATAGAATCTGACTCATGGCAGCCGAATGCGCGTTTTGCGGCAATACCGCCGACTTGTCGCTTGAGCACTTATGGAGCGACTGGATGAACGACTTGTTCCCAGGTAAGAAGCGATTTACCCGCAAGAACGAGCAAGGAGAGATCGTCGCGGATTGGAAGGCATCACATTTGGACTGGAAAGCACGCGTCGTTTGCCGCGCTTGTAACAACGGTTGGATGAGCGACCTGGAGAATAACCACGCGAAGCCCGCAATGACGGACCTGATACTCGGCAATAAACGTCTCACGCTAACGCAGTCGCGAGCGCGTTCGGTCGCGCTTTTCGCTTTTAAGACAGCGGTGATTTTCGATCATATTCGGCGCGACCGGTCGCCGTTTTTCCAGCGATCTTCTCGTCATCGTTTTGCCACCAATTTGGTAATTCCCTTGGGTGTAAGTATGTGGATGGCTGCTTTCCTACCCGTGGGCAAGGGTGAGGTTCACACCTCCTACCACGAAGGAGACCTTTTTCCGACAAACCACCTCCGGATGTACGTCCTCACCTATGCCGTTGGGCACTTGTCGTTTCAGGTGGTCGCGGCCAGGCAGCAAGGATTCACACCGTTCTCGCCACGGGAGGGATTTGAAAGTCTCTCAATTCCGTTCTGGCCTCACCTCTCTGGGCGTATGACGTGGCCTCCAGGCGAGTTCCTGAAGAACGTCGAGGATTTCGACGCCTACTCAATGCGATGGCAAGTAATCGGTATTCGGTAACAGAGATGAGCGTAAAGAATATCTCCGAGATTCTTTTCGAACGGTACTTAGGTGAGCGAGGGCTAACGTTCCAATTCGAGAAGAAGTATCCAGCGAAATCGAAACTTGTCGACTACACAGTTCCTATTAATGGGCGCGATTTTCTTTTCGAAGTAAAGCAATTCGAGAACAAAGACTATCCGTTTCCGCAAACTGCAACCTTTACCGACCCTCATCGCCCGATTCGATCAAAAATTGAACAAGCGAAAGACAAGTTTCAAGAGTACGAGGATTTTCCCTGTTGCCTTGTGATGTACAACAACAACGCGTTTGTAATGGCTGCCGATCCTCACGCCGTGCTTGGCGCAATGTATGGTGAAATCGGAATACAAATGCCCGTCCAGGGTGGTAGAGTCACGATCGCAACGCCTCCTCCTCCAGTAACATTCGTAGGTGCCAAGGGCAAAATGCTGCACAGAGATAGGCAATACAATACTCGCATCAGTGCCCTCATTACGCTTTACGAGTACCATATCGGTTCGCTACGGTTCGGTCGTTGGTATGCGGAAATGAAGAACCGGGTTGAGACTGGCGAGTTAAATGAGGAAGACGTTCCGAATCCGGACTTCGATGTTCAGGAGAAACATCTGGCGGTTTCTGTGTGGCAAAATATTTATGCGGATATCGCGTTTCCCAATCATGCGTTTCGAGGCAAGTACGACGAGCACTGGGGACTTGAGGGTGACTACGTCAAGCGCACTTACATTGGTCCGGGTCGAGTTGAGTAGGACAGCGAAACCTGCTAGCGACCAAGCCAATTGTTGTGAGTATGAGTCACTACTTCTGAGGCGAAGAGACGCGGATAGCCGATGCTCTTTCTAAATCCTCCACAAAATGCTGACGATATCCGTGGTTTCTGCGGGCGATTCAACGAAAGTATTCGAGTCGAATACAAAAGTAACTTAGACCAAAATGTCAGGCGCGCATTACCGAAAGTTCTCTCTTCGTTTGCGAACTCGTTAGGCGGTGTTCTTGTTATAGGAGTCGACGCCCAAAATGGAGTTCCCGTTCAGCCAATACAGGGATTCCCAACGCCAGCTGAAGAAGTGCCGCTCACCATCGAGAATATCTGCCTTCAAAACACGTATCCGCCAATTTTTCCACGCATTCACATGGTTCCAAGTGATGTTCAGGGTATGACCTTCGTGGTGGTGGAGGTGGAGGAAAGCTGGGAAGCGCCCCACGCGATTGAGAACAGCACAAAGGTGTACGTGCGAACCGGAAATGCTTCAGAGCCATATCAGCTGGCAAACGTGGATCTCGTGATCGAGTTAGTGCGGCGTCGCGCCGAGCCACTCGCAAAACGGGGAAAGCTAATCGCGAGCGCGAGAAGGCGAGCCGAAACTGTTGTTCGAGCGCATACTATGAGTCTGGAGGTAACCATCGGTCCTAGTTATCCTCGACACGCGATTTGTACTCGCGACGCACTCTGGAATTTTTTATGGCAATCAATGTTTAGAGGCGCGGCGTACTTTCCCCATCAGACGTTGCGGAGAGTGGAGGATGGTGTCGCATCGTATAACCGGAACCAGGAGTACGGACAGGTCAGCGTCGATGGAATTCTGCTTCTCCGGCGCGAAATGCGCGTAGACCATGACGAGAACCAGCGGCCCGTAATCCACATTCGGGAATTCGTTCTTCCGTTTATCCGGTTGCTACACTGCGCTCAGACCTTTTATCGCGCAGCGCAATACCGGGGAGAGCTGACTGTCGATCTCAGTGCGGCGGGCATATACCAACAATCAATTCAGTTCTTGGCAAACCAAGTATTCTTCGAACGTGACGACTTCCTTTGCTTTGAAGATACGGTCTTTACGCGAGAAACCATTCAGGCTGAGCAACTCGATGCAGGTCTGGCTGACATCGTTCAAACCGTGATACGCCAGCTCTGTTGGTCATTTTGGCAATCAGCAGAGGCCTTCCCAGTAGACGCCTTGCGCGTTCAACTTGCTGACGTATTGCAACGGATGGGCGTTTAGAAGGTACCGGAAATCGACAAGGCTCCGGGTACCGAGGCCCCCGCCCATCAGCAACAGTCGCGACAGCGGTCTTCGCCCCGGATTCCGTCGACACCTTTTTTTGCGATGATCGGTACTAGGGAACCAGGGGACAGGAGATCCTTCGACTTCGCTCAGGACGGACAGGGGACAGGAGAGCAGCCAAGCCGGCGAGAAGGACGGCTAAGAGGTACGCACAGAATTCTCGGGCAAAGCCCGCGTTCAAGTTTGGGGCCTCGGATTTGGATTTCAGGTGGGAGCCCTCGCATTCATGCGGGGGAGAGGCTTTCAAGCCTCGCAAGGCGCGCATTTCTTCTTTCCCTCGGCTTTAGCCGCGGGGTTTCACATCGGGAAGGCCCGGGGCTAAAGCCCGAGAAGTTATTATGAGATTGCTCTCTTGCAACGCTAAAGCGTTGTTCCCCCGCATAAATCCACCCCAACAACCGCAACAGCGGCGCTTGTTGGGGGCCCCGGAATGCGGGGCTCCCACCCAAACCCCGAGTGCTCGCATAAATCCACCCCAACAACCGCAACAGCGGCGCTTGTCGGGGGCCCCGGAATGCGGGGGCTCCCACCCAAACCCCGAGGGCTCGCATGAATCCACCCCAACAACCGCAACAGCGGCGCTTGTTGGGGGCCCGGTATGCGGGGGCTCCCACCCAAAATCAAACGATCAGGCACAAGGCATCACGTTCAGACACAAGGCAGTCTTCTCTGCGTGTTTTCCTGATCTCCGAGTGGTTGTTCTCACAAAGGAGATTTGCAGATGACGAAGATGTCGAGGTGCTTCAGCGCGACTACATTAGCCGTGGTTCTGGGTACGAGTTGCTTTGCTCAGCACTACAAACAAACGAATCTTGTTTCCAATACGTCGGGAGTTGCTCCTGTCACCGATCCGCAACTGATAAACGCATGGGGCTTGTCGCGAGGCTCTGGAAGTGCGTGGTGGGTTTCTGATCAGGGGACTGGGGTCAGCACGCTTTACAACGGGCCAGGCGCGAAGCAGTCTTTGATCGTCACGATCCCGCCTGCTGACCCGACGAACAAGAACACGCCGATCGGTTCACCAACAGGCACGATCTTCAATGGCAGTCAAAACGATTTCTTGCTGGCGCCCGGCAAGGCAGCCGCATTCCTCTTCTCAACGGGGGATGGGACGATTGCTGGATGGAACCCGACCGTAGCAGTAGAGCAAGGCGCAGCGCCGCCTTCGACGCATGCTGTAACCGTGGTAAAGACAACCGACGGTTCAGCCTACACGGGCCTCACCAGCGCTTTCGTCGATGGCAAGCCCTACCTCTACGCAGCCAATTTCGCCAAAGGCCGCGTGGATGTTTACGACAGCGCATTCCAGCGTGTGGGACTTTCGAAGAAGGGTTCCGGGCACGATTCGGATGAAGACAATGACGGGCCATTCCCTAAGAACGCATTCACGGATGAACGCTTGCCGCAGCACTATGTCCCGTTCAACGTGCAGGCAATCGGCAACGACATTGTCGTGACCTATGTGCTCCACGAGGAAGGTTCCCCTTTTGAAACAGACGGGCCGGGCCTGGGCTTCGTCGATATCTACAGTTCCACGGGCCGGCTGCTGCAACGTCTGGAACACGGCGATTGGCTGAATGCACCGTGGGGTGTGGCTCTGGCACCGCTTGATTTTGGCCGCTTCAGCCATGACCTTCTCGTCGGCCAGTTCGCTGGTGGCGGAAATACGCAGTCCAGCGGGTACATCGCCGCCTACGATCTCACTACCGGAAAGTTTGACGGGTTGCTCGAGGACGCTAACGGGAAGCCGCTGGCGATCAATGGCATCTGGGCGATCAGTCCGGGCAATGTGAGCCCCGGCAACAATGATCCGGCAGCCGCCCCGGCTGCAACGATGTATTTCACCGCAGGACCGAATCAAGGTTCTGGCGGACTGTTTGGTTATCTGACCGCAGTTTCCACCGACCTAACTGAGGGAAATGCTCAGTAGCTAACCAGTCCATAACCAGCGCTGAAGGGTGGAGTGCGTCACTGAGGCAGATGCATTCCACCTGACGGCAGTTTGCTGAACATCGCGTTCGTCTTGTCCGGAACGGCCGCGCCTCAGCACCGAACATAGTTCGGTGTATCACGAGTCAAGACTAGAGGTCAATGGAAATTTCATTTTGGAACTCGCGCCGGCTGCGGCAGATCGCTCGTGGCGATCAGCGCATTCAGATGCGACCAACGGATTGCGATTTTGGGAATTCACTGATCATTCACTGTTATTCACTGCTCTTTGTGGCGGCCAAAAATCGCAATTTCTGGTAATCCCTGACACGGCAGGCGTTTGCGTGGAGTCGTCCGCTGCTCGCCGGCGTTTTCGAAAAAAATTCACTGTTAGATTCACTGATAAATTCGCTGTTCGGTTAGCACCAGTGAATTAAGCCGGGGTCAACCTGAATCCGTTGCTCTCACCAATCAACCTGGGATTCAGGCGTGCCATGCCTCGGCTGTTCGAGAAATCGTGCCGTGATCGTTTTGCCCCGTAACCCAGGTGCGGCGAGGTTTCCGATCCAATGGCTAGAAATCCGCCACAAACAACCGTCTGACATGCTGCTTTTTGTTTACTCCTCAGATTCCGCCCCCTGCACAAGTTCCGGTGCTATATGCACAATGTCGGCGCTCATGATTAAGGCGATTTTCCGACTCACAGAAATCGAAAAGCAGAAGATCTTCAAGCTGCGCGAGATGGGCGTACGTCCACCTGATATCGCTCGCCGCTTCGGCCTAAGCCAAGGTGTCGTGCACAAGATCATTCAGTCACAGCGTGCACTGATCCAGCCGCCAAAGGTCGCTCCACAAAGCGAGATGCTTGCGTCAGCGGATCTTCACAAGCAGGAAGCGTCCTAACCCAGCTTCGGGATTCGCGGCTGGCGCGCGATAGCTCGCATCCTCGCGAGCCTGTGTGCCCTGCAGGTCACGACAGGGCGTCCATTTACAATTGAGCTAGTCACAAATGGCTACGCTCACCCACGCTTCCCCGGCTCGGGAACGATCTGCAATTCCTACTAACATGCGGGCCGCTGTTTACCGCGGCGTAAATGATGTTCGCGTCGAAACCGTTCCGGTACCCAAGATTGCTGCACGCGAGGTGCTGATTCGCGTACACACGTGCGGTATCTGCGGCACAGATCTAAAGAAAATTCATACTGGCTCCCACTCCGCGCCTCGAATTTTCGGGCACGAAACCTCTGGGACAATCGCCGCCGTTGGTCCCGACGTCGAGGGATTTGCCCTCGGAGACCGGGTTATGGTCTTCCACCACATTCCTTGCGGCAGGTGCTTTTACTGCGAACGAAAAGTATTTGCGCAATGTCCGGTCTATAAGAAGGTGGGGTGCACGGCCGGATTCGAGCCATCGGGCGGCGGCTTCGCCGAGTATGTCCGAGTGATGGATTGGATCGTCAAGCGTGGCTTGGTGAAAATCCCAGACGGAGTCTCGTTTGAACAGGCTGCATTCGTTGAGCCGGTCAATACGTGCCTAAAGGGGGTCGAGGCCCTGCGCCTCCAGCCCGGCGAGACCGTGCTGGTCATCGGCCAGGGGCCAATTGGCGTGATTTTGGCGTCTTTGGCGCGGCGAGCGGGAGCCCGGGTGATTGTTTCCGATTTGTACCAGCAGCGGCTTACAATATCCAAGGCCCACCAGCTTGCCGAGACGATCGATGCCTCCAAGGGCGACGTGGTCCGAGAGGTAGGCGCGCTGACTGAAGGGCGGGGCGCGGATGCTGTAATGCTCGCCGTAGGCGGCAACAGTCTGATTCGTACTGCCATGGATGCTGTGCGATACGGCGGGCGTGTGATGCTGTTTGCCCAAACAGCCCGGGGGGAAGCGAGCATCGATCCGGCGGCGATCTGCGTCGATGAGAAGACGCTTCTAGGTTCTTACAGTGCGTCGGTTGAGCTGCAGGATGAGAGCGCACGACTGGTTTTCAACCGTGAGATCGATCTGGAAAGCCTGATTTCACACCGCTTTCCATTGAGTGAAGCTGTGGAGGCGCTGCATCTGGCCTCGAATCCTAAACCGGATTCAATGAAGATCGTGATTCAACCTGGGCTATAGGCTGTTGCGCAGTGATGTTCAATCGGGAGCGCAAAAAGGAAAGCTTGAACGGAACCATGAAAGCAGCCGTCCTCTACGGGAAAGAGGACGTGAAGATCGAGAAGGTCCCGATCCCTCGGCTGGAACCGGGCGAGGTTCTCATCAAAGTGCAGGTTGCCCTTACCTGCGGGACTGATCTCAAGGTCTATCAGCGTGGTTACCACGCGCGCATGATCCAGCCTCCGGCTCTCTTCGGACACGAACTCGCCGGCACGATTGAAGAGGTAGGTGCCGGTGTAAAGGAATTTCGGCGCGGGATGCGCGTTGTAGCGCTGAACTCGGCTCCTTGCGGCGTTTGCTTCTTCTGCTCGAAAAAACAGGCCAATCTTTGCGAGGACTTACTGTTCAACAACGGCGCCTACGCGGAATACATCAAGGTGCCGCGCCGGATTGTCGAAGTGAACATGCTTCGCATTCCCGACAAAGTGAGCTTTGAAGCGGCCGCAATGTGCGAGCCGCTGGCTTGCGTGCTGCACGGGTTGAATGAGACTCATGCGGAGCGGGGAGACAGCGTCGTGATCATCGGCGCTGGACCGATCGGCTTGATGTTCATGCAGGTTGCCAAGCTGAGCGGGTTGCGAGTAATTGCAGTGGTGAAGCGCGATGAGCAGGTAAAAGACGCCCGCCGATTCGGAGCCGATGAGACGGTGCAGATCACCGCCGTCGATGATCCGATCAGCGCTGTTCGTGCCTTCACGCCAAAGAAGCGCGGGGCAGACGTCGTAATCGAAGCCGTGGGCCGGCCTCAGGCATGGCAATGGGCCGTCGACATGGTTCGCAAGGGCGGAACCGTCAACTTCTTCGGCGGATGCGCCAGCGGTACCAAACTGGAACTCGATACCCAGCTCCTCCACTACTCTCAAATCACACTGAAGGCTACGTTCCACCACACTCCGGAGATGGTTCGTAAGGCTTTCGGTTTGATTACTCAGAACAAAATCCAGAGCGCCGATTACGTTACTGGCGAAGCCCCGCTTTCACATCTAAAAGAAGTGCTTCGCAAAATGGTGGATCGCAGCGGCCAGATCAAGACAGCTATCATTCCGGGCCGGAATTAATCGCGGATGTCCTCGCGTACGCAGAGTTCGATTGCAGGCAATGAATCGGCCAGTGGTTGGGCTGCCTTACCTCCTGAATACGCCATTCCCGAAACGGCTCCCTCGCTCGAAGAGGCGCGAGCATATTGCGAGCGCCTGGCGCGGAGTCACTACGAGAATTTCAGCGTCGCGACCTGGTTTCTGCCTTCTAAACTGCGGCCGCATTTTTACAGCATTTATGCTTATTGCCGCGTCTCGGACGATTTGGGAGACGAAGTTGGCGATCCACAACAATCACTGGCGTTGCTGAACGAATGGGAAGAAGAGCTCGATGCCTGTTACGCGGGTATCCCGCGTCATCCGGTTTTTGTTGCGCTACGGCCGACCATTCTCACCTGCAGGATTCCCCGCGATCCGTTCGCAAATCTGTTGAAGGCCTTTCGCCAGGATCAAACGGTTACGCGCTATCGGACCTTCGACGAACTCCTGGGATACTGTGTGAACTCGGCTAATCCCGTCGGTCGTCTTGTGCTGTATGCCTGCGGCTATTCCGATGCCGAACGGCAGCAGCTCTCAGATTTCACATGCACGGCGCTCCAGCTCGCAAATTTCTGGCAGGACGTCTCTGTCGATTACGAGAAAGAGCGGATCTACCTGCCCCTTGAAGATCTCGATCGCTTTGGAGTGCAGGAGCGTGACATCGCGGAACGGCGTTTCTCTCCAGCGTTTCGCGACCTGATGCGATTCCAGGTAGAGCGTGCACGCGAGTGGTTTCAGCGAGGACGTGCTCTGATTAGGATGGTCGACCGCGAGCTGGCGATCGACATCGAGCTCTTCACGCGCGGTGGGGAAGAGATTCTGAATTGCATCGAGCGCCAGGATTACGACGTCTTGCGGGCGCGTCCAGCAATCTCTAAGCCGCGCAAGCTGGCACTGGTGGCAGGCGCTGCCGCACAGGCTTTGTGGAACCGGCTGTGAGCGTCTCTCAACTCACCACTGCATACGCCGTTTGCCGCGGCATCGCGCGTCGCCGGGCCCGCAACTTTTACTATTCCTTTCGGGTACTGCCAACAGCGAAACGCAATGCCCTCTCCGCCGTATACGCGTTCATGCGGCACGCGGACGACATTAGTGACGACGAGAGTGCGACCGTAGTTGAGCGTCGCGAGCGATTGCAGAGTTGGCTCGATGAATGGCATCAAGTTCAGGCTGGGACTCCGAGCAACGATCCAGTTTTCGTTGCACTCGCTGACGCTCAGAGGAAGTACCGGATTCCACCGGAGTTGCTGGATCAGTTGGTCCAGGGAACGAGCATGGACTTACCGGCTCCAGCGGAAGATTCGCATCGATTGTCCGCTCTCGAGGGCAACACTGCTGTTGCCGCCTCCTCGATTCGCATCCACCGAACCTTTGCCGACCTCTACGAGTATTGCTACCTCGTTGCCTCGGTAGTCGGGTTGGTGTGCATCCGTATCTACCAATATGAGGATCTGCGTGCCGAGCAACTCGCCGAGCGCTGCGGTGTCGCGTTTCAATTAACGAACATTATCCGCGACGTAAAGGAAGATGCGGCCATGGGCCGTGTGTACTTTCCCGAAGAGGATCTGCACCGCTTTGGTCTAACCATAGATGATTTTCTCCTGGACAAAGGTGCTCGCCTGGAGCAGTCCCGCTTGGCGCCTCTTCTCGAATTCCAAGCGCAGCGGGCCCGGGAATACTACGCGTCGGCGGGTGAACTGATTCCGCTCATTCACGAGGACAGCCGAGCCGCTCTCTGGGTGATGGTCACGATCTATCAGCGGTTACTTGGAAGAATCGCTGAGCGAAACTATGACGTCCTGCATGGGCGAGTGCGACTCAGTGGGACGGAAAAGATGAGGATTCTCGCACGCGGTATCATCAGATCGGTATTCGAAAGAATCTGAGCCGCGAAAGACTGCGCTTTCATTTCAGCATTGACCAACAAAGAACAACATGCGACTGTCGGAATTGTCGGCGGCGGCATCGCCGGACTTGCCGCAGGATGCGCCCTCGCGGATGCAGGATTTCGAATCAGCCTCTTTGAACGCCGGCCTTTCGTCGGCGGCCGAGCTTCTTCTTATGAGCATCCCGGGACCGGCGAGATTGTAGACAACTGTCAGCACGTGCTGCTCGGGTGCTGTACGAACTTGCTCGACTTTTATCGCCGTATCGGAGCGGTAGAGAAAATCCGATGGTTTGATCGCCTCACTTTCATTGAGCCCGGAGGCCGACGCTCGGAGATCGGTCCTTCCGGATTACCAGCGCCGCTGCACACAGCTTTGTCCTTCTTGCGAGCCTCGTCACTCTCGTGGGCCGACAAGATTTCGATCTCTCGCGCCATGCTGGCGCTGATGGGGCCGCTTCCTCCCGACAGTCCGAAGAGTTTTGCCGACTGGCTTCGCGAGCATCATCAGACGCACGGCGCGATTGATCGATTCTGGAAAGTGGTGCTGGTGAGCGCCATCAATGAAGACCTGGATCGGATTTCCGTTCGCTACGGCGCCCAGGTCTTTCGGGAATCGTTTCTGAAGTCTGCTGAAGCCGGAAAGATGGGTGTACCGACCGTTCCGCTTTCGGATTTGTACAGCAAGGCGATTTCGTATATCGAGCAGCGTAATGGAAAGGTACATCTGCGGACGAGCGTGGAAGGCGTCGTTGCAGAACGCGAGAGCGTGGTCCTCCAGTCATCGGGCACGGCTGAACGCTTCGATTTTGTTGTGCTTGCAGTCCCGCACAATGCGTTAGGCAAGCTTTTGCCGTCCCAAAATGGATCGGGTGAAACAAGCACACAATTGCAAGCTCAAATTGCGAAGTTCGAGAGCTCTCCGATCACTGGCATTCACTTGTGGTTCGATCGTGAGATCACTGATCTTCACCATGCCGTGCTGCTCGATCGCACTATTCAATGGATGTTCCAAAAGTCCAAGCTCCAGCCTCAACGTCAAGGCGCAGAACAAGCAGGGAGCTACATCGAGTTAGTGGTTAGCTCATCGAAGTCGCTGGTTGGAATGGGGCGTCAAGAGATCCTTGATCTGGCGCTTCGCGAATTGGCCGAGTTCTTCCCGCGAGTACGCGAAGCGCAACTCTTGAAGTCGACCGTCGTGAAAGAAGTTCACGCAACCTATTCGGCGTTGCCGGGCTCAGATTCGTACCGTCCACAATCAAGAACGCCGTGGCCGCGGGTCTTTCTCGCCGGCGACTGGACCGCTACTGGATGGCCGGCGACCATGGAAGGTGCCGTCAGGAGCGGCTACAGAGCCGCGCAGGCACTAGCTGAAAGCGATGGGGCGAATGAGAAGTTCCTCGTTTCAGATCTGAGGCCCGCGGGTCTGATGCGCTTCGTCGGGGAATAAGTCTCCGCGTCCTCGAACGACCAATCCGATTCAATTACGCTCTAAGCAGCATAATTCCACCCAGTACCAGCAATCCCGACATCCATCTCCGGAGGGTTATGTGCTCTTTCAGGAAGAACTTCGCTCCCAAGAGGTTCGACAAGAACGTCAATGACGCCGAGGCAGGAATCACGACACTCAAATCGATCAGCGAGAGCGCGGCAAGTAAGGCGAAAAAGCTTAGCGCCATCGCCACCAGACCGAGGTAGAACCACGGCTCGGTAAGCACTGCGCGCGCTACGCCTAAGATTCCAAACTTGCGCCGCAATTCACCAAAGTCGCCGACGCGCCGCATCGCTCTTGCGGTCAACATATCTCCCGTAGAGTTCAGTCCAACCAGCAGAAAGATAAACAGCCACGTCGCGACTATCCCGAGATGCCTCATGAGTGCACCTCAAGATGCGGGGAGGGACCTTCCGGCGTCGGCGTAACGGTTAGTGATGGTCCACCGGTAACAAATCCCACGCCCGCTGTGATCATGAGAATCCCAATCCAACGTGTGAGAGGGATGTGTTCGCCCAACATGAAATGAGCCAGGAGTGCAGTGAGGACATATCCGAATGTTGTTGCCGGCATGATGTAAGAGAGATCAGCCCACGACAGCGAAGCCAAGTAGGAAAGATAGAAGGTCATCAACAGCACGATGCCGAATGCAACGTAGGGATTGAAAGGCGCGAAGATCAAGTCGCTCCAGCGACTCAGGGAAATTGCACCAATCTGTTTCATGCCCTTAGCCAGGTAAACATCGCCGAAGGTGCTACCCAAAACAATGAGCGCCAGCAAGAAATAGCGAAGGAAGCTCATGCTGTGTACGTGCTGATTTGTCGTCGTGCTCTGCTCGAGCTTTTGCATGTTTAAAAGAGTACAAGGATGGCGGGTCTGGACGAGAATCGGAACACCTGATCGGGGCGGCTCTAGGTTCAGGAGTTAGCTCAAGGTGTGAGACTCAGCAAATTTTGATGGATATGCGTACTTGCGTGCGTGCGAGTTAATCTCACGGCGCAAGTCTTCCCAGATTGAATCAGGCATTCCCAGGAAAATCTCCACTACCTTAGGATCAAATTGCGATCCGGAGAAACGCTTGATCTCTTCGCGCGCGGCTTGAATGGGCTGGGCTGCACGATATGGACGATCGGAGGTGATGGCGTCCAATGTATCTGCGACCGCAAATAGACGGGCTCCGATTGGGATTTCATCGCCTACCAGTCCACGTGGATAGCCCGATCCGTCGTATCTCTCCTGGTGAGCGTAGACGATCTCTGCTGCCTCGGTGAGAAACGGAATCTTCTTCAGCATGTGATACCCGCGCGCGCAATGCTCGCGCATGATCATCACTTCCTGCTCGGTCAGCGCTCCAGGCTTGCGCAGGATCGCATCGGGTATCGCCATTTTTCCGATGTCGTGCAGAAAGGCGCCACGAGCGATAACCCGAATCTTGTCGCCCGACATTCCCATAGCTCGCGCCATCGCTATGGTGAAGGCGGTTACGCGTTTGGAATGTCCCTCCGTCTCGGCATCTTTCAAGTCCAACGCGTCACCTAGAGCTTCGAGCGTGATGTCGTAGGAACGTTCCAGGTCCGCCATTGTCTGGCGGAGCTGCTCAGTTCGAGCCGCGACTAAAGACTCTAGATTCGACTGGTACGAGCGATTCTCGAGTCGCAACTTACGATGCTCGAGGGCACGTCTCACCATGGCGAGCAGCTGCTCGCGCTCGAAGGGCTTCAGCAGGTAGTCGTAGGCCCCGTTTCGGATCGCCGCGAGGGCCACAGAAATATCGTGGACCGCTGTAACCATGATCGCAGGCATGTCGGGATAGCAGTCCTGAACCCGGTCCAGCAGCGCGATGCCATCCATCTCCGCCATCATCAGATCAGAGAGCATGAGCTGGAATTCTTCGCCCGATCCGAGAATCTCCAGTGCCTGCTTTCCGGACGATGCCTGCATGGCCGTGTAGCCAGCGTTTTGCAGCATGGACGTGACGATCTCACGTATTGCTTCTTCATCGTCCACGACCAGAATTCGTTCGGATGTCATCAGGTAGTTTCTTACTTTTCGGTGAGAGCCCTCACATTCTAAACGTAGTGCACCTTTCCGACTCTTAGGCTTTCGCCCGGGATACTGCCGGAAGTAACTATGTTGAGTCCGTATCAGGTGACCATCCGTGTAGCCGTCAGGGGTCTAGTTCGAAAAACTGGAGCTTTGAATGCTTCGGAAGCTGGGATTATTGAATCTGCGTATTGAAATCCCGCTAGAACCGCTGTGTAAGGGTTACACGGTCGTTTTCAAGGGCTTAGGGCAAGATGTGGTATCGCAATGCCAATAGTGGGTGGAGCGCTTCCCTGTGGAAAACCTCGGGTTTCCGGGCGACATAGATTGGCTCTTTTCAGTTCAAGCACCTGAGTGATCGAAGTAGCCCAAATTCCGGTGTTTGTATGGGGATTTAAGGCGACTCTGAGCCAGTTTCTGAACTCCTGAGCTGCGCCAGACCAGCACAGTTCAGGTACAAAGAATTGGAGAGGTAACTGCAAAGGTAAGAGCAGCACGTCGGCAATCGCCACGACAAGAAAAGGACCCCTGAATGTCGAGTCGAGTGGACGGAATTCAATTGGCGGCTTTTCTCCCCATCATTCAGCATGCTGAACAGGCATCTGTTGACCGCTACAAAGGCGTCTTTGAGGGAAACCGCCACCGCGTGTACTCACTATCCTTCTATATGACGGGAAACGAGTTAGAGGCGGAAGACGTGATGAGCGGCACTTTTTGCCGCGCTTTTGCGACAAGTTCCAAGCCTGATGCGGAAACTATTGACCGCGCTCTTGTGACAGAGCTGCGCGAGTTGACTCCGATCGGGAATCTCACGGTGCAGTGCAAACCAGTGACCCAAGTGAGTCAGGTGCGCCGAAACACGCGGCGGGCCGATCTGGAAAATGCGGTGACGCAACTCCCTTCCACCGAGCGGCTGATTTTCCTGATGCACGATGTTGAGAACTACGATCATGCACGCATCGCGAGAACGATTGGCATCACTGAAACTGAGTCCAAAAGCGGCTTGTTTCAGGCTCGGCTGAAATTGCGGGAGATCCTGGCAAGCTAGTTGTCCGAACCAATAGCCTGTTGATTGACGCTCATTTCTTTTCCCGCTCTTCTCTCTTTTTCTTAGCCCAGCCTTCTTTCACAACCTGCATGCCGCGCGCGATCGCCAGTGAATCTGGCGGTACATCGCCAGTAATGCACGACGCTGCCCCAATGTACGCTCCATGACCGATCTTTACCGGAGCTACCAGCGTTGAGTCGCTACCCACGAAAACGCCATCCTCGATCACTGTCTTGTATTTCTTGGCGCCATCGTAATTGCACGTGATGGTGCCGGCGCCAACATTCACGCCTGCGCCAATTTCTGCGTCTCCCAGATAGGTGAGATGGTTGGCCTTTGAGCCCTTTCCGAGACGAACCTTTTTCGTTTCCACGAAGTTTCCCACATGTGCGCCTTCCCCAATCTCGCTTCCCGGACGCAGCCGAGAGTACGGACCGACGATTGCGCCATCCGCAATCGAGCTTTGATCCATGACGCAGCCCGGAAGAATGTTCACATTGTTTCCAATCTGGGAATTGGCGATCACCGAATATGACCGTACTCGGCTACCCTCACCGACAGTTGTGTTTCCCAGAAGTTGGACGAACGGCTCGATGGTACTGTCTGGAGCGATGCGTACCTCCTCGTCAATCACGCAGGTATCCGGCCTAAAAATCGTCACACCCTGGCTCATCAGTTCGCGAGCCTTTCGCAAGCGCATATTCGCATCAAGGCTCATGAGTTCGGCGATCGTATTGCCGCCTAAAACTTCGTCAGGGTCATCTGCGCGGATCGCCATCACTTTTTGCCCCTCCGCGACCAGCAGCGCAGCCATATCCGTGAGGTAGTGCTCGCCGTGAGGATTGTCAGCCTCGAGTCGATGAATGTTGGCGAATAGCGGCTTGGAACTAAATGCGTAGAAGCCGGAATTGATCTCGCCTACGTTGGATTGCTCGGGAAGAAGGGATTTCTGCTCCACGATTGCCGCCACGTGGTTGGTTGAGCCCTGCCGCAGCACGCGTCCGTAGCCGGTTGGATCCGCAGGCGCAGCGGTAAGAATCGTCATCGCGGCGCCTTGCTTGATATGGAAATCGCGGATGCCGCGAATTGTTTCGGGACGAATCAGCGGCGCGTCTCCGGAGAGAACCAGGAAATTCGCATATGCATCCAGCTCTTTTTGAGCGCTCTGGATCGCGTGTCCGGTCCCGCGCTGCTCGGTTTGCAGCACAAACTTCACGCCCGTGTGCGCAACCGCAGAGCGAACGCTCTCCGCTTCGTGCCCGATGATCACATAGATGTTCTCTGGGGCAACAACTTCCGACGCAGAACGGATCACGTGCGCAACCAGCGGCTTGCCTCCAACTTCGTGCAATACCTTGGGACGCTTCGACTTCAGCCTGGTCCCTTTTCCTGCCGCCATAATGGCGATAGCAAAGTCTCGTGCAGACATGCGTCCATGGTACAAGGTCGCTGGTTGCGCCTAGTACTCGGGCCTAGCAACTGCGCAAGAATGCACCATCCGAGACAAATAACAGCGAAAAGGACAGCGCATTTTTCCAATTCGATCTCAAAGTCAACGAATTCTGCCCAAAATCTGCAAATTTCGCTCAAAGGCAGGGAATTAAAAGCACCCGTGGGTGAACACGAAGGGCACAAAGGTCACAGAGGTAAGACCGGGAATCAAAAATTCAAAGCCAGAACACGGATCTAACGGATTAAACGGATCGCACGGATGAAGACGAATTTTGCGTCTTCGTCATTTTGTGATTTCGCGAACGACAAATCACTGGATCCGGCAATGATCGTTTACACAGTTCTGCTTACATCCTCATAATCACCAACTCAGTAGTATCCGTTCGATCCGTTTAATCCCGTTAAATCCGTGTTCTGGCTTTTGACGTCTCTCTGTGAGCTTTGTGCCCTCCGTGTTCAATTCGGGTCTTAGGGTTCACTGTATATAGTCGGATCGGGAATTCCCGCTTCGGCAAATCCTTTACGGCGCAGCTGGCAGGAATCGCAACGCCCGCACGCGCTCCCGTCTGGCGAGGGATCATAACAACTGAAAGTCAGAGAATAGTCCACGCCAAGTGCGGAACCTGCAGCGATAATCTGCGCTTTGCTCATCTCGATCAGCGGGGCGTGGATCGTGACACCCTGGCCTTCCACACCGGCTTTCGTAGCCACGTTCGCCAATTTCTGGAAGGCGGCGATGAACTCCGGCCGGCAATCGGGATAGCCACTGTAATCGAGTGCGTTCACACCAACGAAAATGTCGGTGGATCCGATCACTTCGGCCAGCCCCAGCGCGAATGAGAGAAAAATCGTGTTGCGCGCGGGCACGTATGTAATGGGAATGCCGTGCGACATCTGAGAGTCCGGACGATCCTTCGGCACATCGATGTCGCCGGTAAGCGCCGAGCCTCCAAACTGGCGCAGGTCGAAGCACATCACGGAATGCTCGACACCGAACGCCGCAGCCAACTGCTTCGCTGCGCGAAGCTCGATACGATGGCGCTGGCCGTAGTCGAAGCTGAGCGCGTGAGCAGCGAATCCATCGCGACGCGCGATCGCCAGAACCGTGGCTGAGTCGAGGCCGCCGCTTAATAGGACTACTGCCTTAGGTTTGGTCTGGTCTCCGGCCATCGAGATTCTTGCTTGCGCTCCAATCAGGATCTGCTGTGCATACATATTCTCGCAGGAAGGAACACGGCCTTAGCCGGATATTCAGAGGTCAGTTTGCGAAAGGTCAGTTTACGAAACTCGACGACTAAGCTCCTCACATCGTGCAGACTGTATCCTCTTCCTACGTGTCCATCGTTCTCCAAGCTCAGCATCTCGTCCGCGCGGTAAATGGCAAGACCATTGTTAACGACGTCAGCTTCGATGTGAATGCCGGCGAGCTTCTAGCCATTGTAGGTCCGAGCGGAGCAGGGAAGTCTTCGCTGCTGCGACTGCTCAATCGACTCGACGAGCCCACCAGCGGCACCCTGCTGATCGAAGGCAAAGACTATCGGGAAACTCCCACCCGAGAATTGCGGCGGCGCGTTGGCATGGTGATGCAGCGGCCATTTGTCTTTGCTGGCACCGTGGCTGAGAATCTGCGCTTCGGTCCGCAGCAGCAGGGAAGAACTCTCAGCGACGAAGAGATCGAGGGACTGTTGCACGATGTGGGACTCGCTGGCTATGCCGCCGAAGATGTCGGACATCTCTCGGGGGGCGAAGCCCAGCGAGTTTGCTTCGCGCGCGCCTTAGCGAACCAGCCCACCGTTCTTCTGCTTGACGAGCCCACATCGGCGCTCGACGAAGCGGCAAAGCTCGAAGTGGAAGCGGTGATACGAAGAATCTCCGGGCAGGGGGTGACGTCGGTGATGGTCACCCACGACTTTCGCCAGGCGCGGCGCCTTGCTACCCGCGCAGCTCAACTTGCGTCCGGCAAGCTTGTCAGAATCGGACCGGCATCTGAGGTGCTGAATGTTGAAACAACTCTTTCCTAATCAAGTGGCACTGGGCTTTGCCCAGGCCGGAGTCACGGCAGTGCTCGCGATGCTCGTCGGATTTGCGGCCAGCAAGCGCGGCATTCGCGTGGAATGGGAGACACTGGTCGCCCTCGCTCGCGGATTGGCGCAGATCGTCGCCGTTGGCTTCATTCTGGTTTTCATGCTCAAGGGCCCGCAATGGACGAGCGCCCTCATGCTCTCGGCCATGGTGATCGCCGCCGGAACGACCTCAGCACGACGAACGAAGAAAATTCCCGGCTCTTTTGAAGTGTCATTTTGGTCCATCCTGATTGGGTCCGGATCCGTAATCGCGGTCATGACCTGGGCTGGCGTCATCGACGGTGCCATCACCTCCATCGTTCCCGTCGGCAGCATGATCATCGCCAACGCGATGAACACGAATGCGCTCGCGCTCGATCGCTTTCGTGCCGAGGTGGAAGCCCACATCGGCGAAATCGAATCAGCGCTGGCGCTCGGCGCCGCACCCGATGTCAGCGTCTCACCAGCAGTGCAGAAGTCATTCTCCGCGAGTTTAATTCCCGCGCTCAACAACCTGCGCTCTCTGGGATTGGTTTGGATTCCTGGCCTCATGGCCGGCATGGTGCTTTCTGGCTCCTCACCGCTGTATGCCGCTATCTACCAGTTCGTTGTGATCGCGATGATCTTTGCTTCTTCGGGCCTCACATCGCTCATCTGCACGAGCTTGATTCGTCAACGGATATTTACGCCGGCAGAGCAGTTGGTCTTAGCGAAGTGATGGCGAGACTGTCATCCTGAGGCCCGATGTTGGCCGAAGGATCTCCCGTGATGCTTGAAACATAAATGCTGCGTCCTGGCTTTTGTACGAGAATCGTCGTGAAAGAGCCGGGACAGAGCAGTCAACTCCGATTCATTCCGGGAGGTCCCTTCGGCAAGCTCAGGGCCAAACCCGGGCCTCAGGATGACAGTTCTTATAAATCCGCAACTACTGTCAGCTCCTGATCAACGAACTCGCAATCTCTTCCGCTGCCCGATATCCGCCAGCGATCGCCCCGTGAACGGTTCCATGGTGTCCCGCAAAATTCGTAGCTTCTCCGGCGAAGAAGAGCGTGTTATCGATGGGCGCCGCGAACTCCCGTTGCGTATCGCTAGCGCCTTGCGCGACATAACTGTAGGCGCCTCGAGCGTAGGGATCATTCTGCCAATTGTGCGTGTAGGCGTGTAGCAGATCCTCGCGACAGCGCTCCACCGGGAGGTGGAAGACATGCGCAAGCGAGATCAGTGCGCGTTCACAAATCTCGTCATTGCTAAGAACCGAAAGCCGCTCGGCAGCATCGGCTGGAGCCCATCCGGTGAGCAACGGTACTTCGAGCGGCGCGAATGTCCACCAAGTCGGAAAATCCGGATCTCTGGAGAAAAGAAATGTCATGTTTGCAAGGGACTGTCCGTTGGCCTTCATTTCAGCCCAGAAGCGCCTGCGGAAGATCATGCTCACGCGGATCACGTGGCCGACGCGCAACCCTGAGAGTGCCTTCGTCTTTTGGGAGAGCGGCGGGTCGAAGTTCACTGCTCCGCTCCGAGTGTCCTGCGCCTGCAGCAGGCCGAGTGGCAAGGTCGAGAGCAATCGCCGGGCTGAGATTATGGCTCGCATATCATCGTTACGCGCGACGTAGACTTCTACCGAACCCGGTTTCCACTTCACTTGCGTTACAACCGTGCTGAGTTGAACCTTCGCGCGCTCGCCATCGAGCCTCTGTGCAAGCGCGGCTAGGAGGCGATCGTATCCTTGCGGCAGACGGAACTGACTATCGCCGTCGATCTCCTCTTCGGCCTTCATTCCCTCGATTAGCGATTGCACGCTGATCTCCTCGGGATGAGCCGCGTGAAATCCGCGCACATACATGCAAGCGGCCTTCTTGTCTTCGTCGCTGATTTCCGGATCTCGGAGTTGACTCACGAATGCATCAAAGGACTGCTGCGGCGAAGCCTGCTTCTTCATTGCCTCAAGTACCTTCTCGATGCGTTCCCAGAAGTCGCATTTTCCGATGGCGTGCTCGTTTGAGCAGAAGGGCCGGCCTTCGATTTTGACCGCGTGAAGCCCGCTGCTCTTGATTAACTCGAAGCTCTCAGGCGGACGCCCGTGAACGAACTCCGCTCCAAGCTCGACGGCCGTTTCGAATCCGGCGGGATGAATCGTGAGCACGCGGCCACCGATGCGGTCGCGCGCTTCAACAACCAAAACGCGAAGCCCAGCCTGCGACAGCCTTCCGGCTGCCGCCAAGCCTGCTACTCCGGCACCGATAACGAGCACATCAGGTTGAAATGCTTCCATGTGAAGTTGGATGACGTTTGCGTGCGATGAATTCATTTTGCGAACTGTCATCCTGAGGCCGGGTTTTGGGCCGAAGGATCTCCCGCGACGCATCAGTCTTAATTGCAATTTCGAGGCTCTCTCACGAGAATTCCTTGCCAAAGAGCCAGGACGCGCCAATCTAGTGTGAGATATTCCGGGAGATCCTTCAGCCAAAACCGGGCCTCAGAATGACAGTCACTGGGACGGGATGATTGTTTCTCAGCAACCTGATACGCCGCAATCGACGCACTTCGCCGGGCGGCGGCGCCCGGCGCTCCGTTTATTGAATCAGTCCCAGTCTTCAGGATTCAGCAATTCCGAGGGAGCGCCGCTTGCGACTACGCGGCCGTGCTCCATAACCAGGACGCGCTCACCCAGCGCCAGGGCCTCTCGGACAGAGTGCGTCACATAGAGAATCGGGACCTTTTGAGCTGCATTCCAACCGCGCAGATCGTCCACGATCTTCTTTCGCGTGGTTCGATCCAAAGCCGCCAGCGGCTCGTCGAGCAAAAGCACGCGTGGATCAGTCACCAGGGAGCGCGCCAGCGCCACACGCTGCCGCTCGCCTCCGGAGAGATCGCCCGGACGGCGCGCTTGCAATTGCTCGATGCCAAATTGCGCCAGCATCTTGCGGCTCCGTTCGGTGGCGGCGTTTTTTGGTTCATGCCGCAACCCATAAGCAACGTTTTCCGAAACGCTCAGATGCGGAAATAACGCGAGGCTTTGAAACACATAGGCCAGCCGGCGTTGCGAGGGCCAGAGGTTCAGATCCTGCGATGAGTCGAACATCGCGTTGCCGTCGATTGCGATTTTGCCCGCGTCGGGCGTCTTGATTCCGGCAATGCAGTCGAGGACTGACGTTTTCCCAGCTCCGGAAGGCCCAAAGAGTACGCTGAAGCCCGGTGGTACCTCGAAGGCGCAGTCGAGTTGGAACGACGACGATAGCTTTAGTCGGATTTCTGCTGTGAGTACGTTCAAGCGTTCCGCGCGCTCGACCACCAGAGGGAGCTTCGCCGATTTAGAGCGTACACGAGCGCGAGAGTCACAAAGGAGAAAATCAGCAGCAGCGCCGATGTACGCGCGGCAACCGCGTAGTCCAGCGCCTGAACCTCATCGTAGATCGCGATCGAAATCGTCTGCGTTACGCCGGGAATGTTGCCGCCGACCATGAGCACGACTCCGAATTCTCCGAGCGTGTGCGCGAAGCTCAGGACCGCTCCAGTGACTACTCCGGCCTTGGCCAGCGGCAAAGTGATCGTGCGGAATCTGCGCCACCTCGATGCTCCGAGCACGGCTGCCGCGTCGAGAAGTCTGGGGTCCACCGAGCCAAATGCGTTTGCCATCGGCTGAACCGCGAACGGGAGGCTATAGAGCACCGATGCGATAACCAGTCCTGGGAAGGAGAAGGTTAGCCGAGTAGACAGTACTGATTCGGCAAAGCTCCCCAGCGGACTCCTCGGACCAAGAGCCACCAGCATGTAGTAGCCGAGTACAGTCGGTGGCAAAACCAGCGGCAATGCAACCACGGCTTCGACTAGAAATTTCCACCGGCGGTGCGAGAACGCGATCCAATAAGCGAGGGGAGCGCCGACCAACAGCAGCACAACACACACGGTTGCCGCCAGGCGCAAGCTGAGACAAATCGCAGACCAGTTCATCGCGCCTTCCCCGGCTCCTGGAATCCGTATTGAGAGAACAGTGAGCGAGTGTCAGGAGCTTTCAGAAACTCGATAAAGCGTGAGGCAACGGCTTTATGACCAGAGGCTCTGATAACGACAGCCGCCTGCCGAAGCGGAGGATACATTTCCTGAGGAACGACAAAGTACTTTCCTCTGTCCTTCATGGCCGGAGCCAGCACAAGGGAGAGCGCGAGTATGGCGGCGTCGGCATTGCCCGAATTGGCGAACTGAGCGGTTTGGGAGATGTTTTCGCCAAGCACTAGTTTGGACAAGACCTGTTGCCATAACCCCGCATTCTTGAGTGCGGTTTCGGCGGCGCGGCCGTAGGGAGCGTGCGCCGGATTCGCAATTGCGAGTCGGCGAATTTGGGGATCGGCGGCTACGCCCAAGCCTTTATTGACGTCGATGTTGGAATTGCTCGGAATCCAGAGCACGATCCTCCCCGTGGCGTACTCATACAGCGATCCAGGCTCAGTTAATCCTGCAGCTTCGAGTTTCTTCGGATACTCCACGTCGGCAGACAGGAAAACATCAAAGGGCGCACCATTCTGAAGCTGTGCAAAGAAGTTGCCTGACGATCCGAAGACAAGCTTCACTTTGCTTCCGGTTTGTTTTTCAAACCGAGCCGCAATCTCTTTCATCACCGGCTGCAGATCGGCGGCAGCAGCGATGGTCAGCTCCTCCTGTGCGTATGCGGGAAGAGATCCACACAGTAACCAAGCAAGAGTGAGAAGAAGTTTCAATCGTCTCGATGGGTGATCTATACGATTTCAGACGATTTAAGTCAATTCGTCAATACGATTAGCGCTTAGACGAGGTTTGTTGAGTGCGCTTTAGGAATGGGCGTAATTTCCCTCTTCTCAGCACTGTCATCCCTCGCTCCGCCGCGAAGTTGTGGAGGACATCAGTGAGTTCAATGCGGAGCGGGGGATCTGCCGTTGGCGTTGAGCATCGTAAGCAATGAGAACAGCAGGTCCCCCGCGTCCGCTGCGGCGGACGCGAGGGATGACAGACCTAATGGAAAGTCGGCTGTAGTGCGAGCAAGAAAGACTTGCTACAAGACTGAGCGAGGCGAAAAACGTCAATCGGGAAGGACAATCATGACTTCGGTGGATTTGACCAATGCGGCTGCGACCATGCCCTTGGCAAGGCGCATCTCCCGGGCTGCGTCGGCGGTGATGATGGAAGTGATCTTCTGGTCGCCAATGCCGAGCGTTACCTGGGCCAAGAGTCCTTCAATCTTCAGATCCATAATTCTGCCGATGAGCTGGTTGCGTCCGCTGATGCGGCGAAAGGTCTGGCGGCGTTTCGGCACGGCACCATGCTTACGAATGGAAGCGAGGTATTTATCTATTTCCGATTCGGGAACACGATGGTGTCCGCCTGCAGTGAGCGCCGTCTTCAGCTTGCCGCGATAGATCCACTGCTTGATCGCGGGATAGCTAATGCCAAGCACTTGAGCGGCGTCGCGTGGAGTGTAGAGTTTCATAAGAAAGCTTCTAGCTGCTAGGCTCCTGAGCTGCTTAACGCCGACAAATCAACTGATTGTTCTAGCGGTACGGCTGAAGGCGGTGCCCTTCCCTAAGCTCAGAAGCTAAATGTGACAATGGCTCATTCCGCGCTTTGCCAGATACTTCTGGTGGTAGTCCTCGGCGCGATAAAAAGTGGAAGCGGGTGTAATTTCAGTCACGATCGGCCGACGAAACTTCCCGGAGGCTTGCATCCTTTCTTTCGACGCGCGAGCGAGCCTCTCCTGCTCTGGCGAGTGAAAGAAGATCGCCGAGCGATACTGTGTTCCAATATCGGGTCCTTGCCGATTCAGGGTTGTGGGATCGTGGGACTCCCAGAAGGCGTTCAGCAATTGCTCGTAGCTAACGTTCGCCGGATCGTAGGTGACCTGAACTACTTCGGCGTGACCGGTCTCGTCGGTACAGACGTCCTGGTACGTGGGGCTCTGCATGTGGCCTCCGAGATAGCCGACAGCCGTATCGAGAACGCCCGGTATTTGCCGAAATGATTCCTCAACTCCCCAGAAGCATCCAGCGCCAAAGGTTGCAGTTTCCATAGTGTTCCTCGCCTCCAATTCTATCGTGCCGGTTTTTGGGAAGCGAAACATGTGGTACAGCAAATCAAAGACTTCCTCTCTGCATGGTTCGAGCGGCTGGGAGACTGGATTCTCCTTGGAAACTGTCATCTCTCGCGCCGCGTCGACTTTGGTTGTACCTCGAAGCATAGCCTGGCGGCGCGGGGGATCTGCTGTTCTCCAGTTCGAAACAACAGCAGATCCCCCAAGCCGCCTTGAGTTGTTTTGGGCTCATTAACCACCACGCGGTGGCTCGAGGGAGGACAGTTTCATTGCCGTTCCATGGCGCCTGGCCTGTTCGTCACTCACCTGTCCTTCAGCCGGAACACGAATTTCAGTCCTGACCATGTTTCATCGACGGCGCAGACTTTTACATCGACGAGTCCCGCTTTGAGTCCGATCTCCCGAACGATGTTCTCATCCAGATCGGTTGGAAGCTTGGCAGCCTTCTTAGGCCAGGAGATCCAGAGCATGCCGTTGGCGTTCATTGCGTCGCGCAGCTTTGGGATTTCCGTCGCTAGAGTCTTCCGGCTCGCTGTAAAGAAGTGGAGGAAGTCCAATTCCTTGCCGAGCTTCTGCACTCTGTTGAAGTCGCCGATGTTACGCAGCTCGTCTTCATAGCCCGACGGATTCCCGGCGAACCACGCTCGCTGTCCTGGTTTGATGCCGAGCTTCTTGTAAAGCGGAGTGCCGGAGTAACCAGCGGCCTTCATGTCGCATCCTCAATCAGCAGGTAATACAGCGTTGGTTATACTGCCGTCTCGGGACACCGCGCGCAAGTCAGACACTCTTGCATGGGACTCATCATTCGTTCTTCCGACATTCACGCCGCCGGTTGCTACACCACGACCAAAATCCGCAAAGGAACCTTTGTGGTTGAGTATACCGGCCCACTCATTTCGCCCGAGCAAGCCGATGAAATCTATGATGGCCGTTCTACTACCTATTTGTTTGGCTTGAGAGACGGAAAACGCATCATCGATGGGCATGGCACGGCGATGTTCATCAATCACTCCTGCGATCCCAATTGCGAGACCGATGAGGCAGACGGGCACGTCTGGATCATCGCCATCCGCGACATCGAAGCCGGAGAAGAGCTTACTTACGACTACATGCTCTACGACGGAGCGGAGGACGATCCGGCGCCGTGTTTTTGTGGATCGAAGAATTGCCGCGGCACGATGTATTCAGAGGAAGACCTCAGGCGGCAGAAGCGGCCTAAGGGCAAAACCAAGACAGCGTAAGTGGGACGAAAAGTGTGTAGGCAGCGGGAACATCGGGGCGGGTAGCGTGTCGGTCGTCGCATGAGGCGTCCCTGAGTCGCGACCCAGTCGTACGATCTGCACCAGCGCGTTGGCCGTCTCGCCAACTTCTGCTCAATCTGTTGCCGTTCCTCTGTACTCGCAAGATTGGGACCATGTTTTCCTCATACTTCCCGGGTAACCCTCTGATTTTTCACTTGATATTTAACTTTCGCCTTCTCATAATCAGAGTGAAAAGAAGGCGAACCGTTTGACCGGAAACGTTGGCGTTAAACTAACCTCAACCGAGCCAGAGTGGGCGAGTCGGGAGCCGTGGAACGATATCTTCGAGCTGAAGTAATTCGCATGCTGCGCATCAGTCCGCACCAGTTGGCGGGATGGGAGCGTGCTGGACTAATCGCCGTAGCCGAGAGTTATTCCTTTTACGATCTTCTCCAAATCAAAAAGCTGAACGAGCTTCGTGCCAAGAAAATGCGTCCCGCGATGATTCGAGCGTCGCTCGATGCGATGCAGCGCCAAGTTGCGGGAATGGAGAATCCGCTGCTTGAGGCAGGTGTCTTCTCGCATGGCTCACGGATTACCTTCCGTCACGAAGGACGTGAACTTGATCCGCTCGCCGGCCAATTTTTTCTCGCTTTCGATCGTCCGAAGATCGTAGAAGCGCGAACGGCGCAGCCGCGAGTAGCTCAGACGGCCGCTGAACTCTTTGTGGCCGCGGTTGCGATCGAGGAGAATCCAGCACGACAGCAGGAAGCCATTGCCGCCTATCGGCGAGTTCTGGAACTCGATGCCAAGCACGCGGCAGCCTGTATCAATTTGGGAACGATCTATTACAACCAGCAAAATTACCGGGAAGCCGAGAACCAGTATCGCCGCGCAGTAGAGATCGATCCGCGATACGCGCTGGGGTTCTTCGATCTCGGCAATGTCCTCGACGAGACCGGCAGGCTGAGCGAAGCCGTGGAGGCATATCGCTCCGCTATTGCCATCGCTCCTAACTACGCTGACGCGCACTACAACCTGGCGCTTGCGTACGAGCGTCTCCGCAAGCCGCGCAAGGCTCTGGCTCACTGGCGCGCGTATGTGCGCATGGATCCCGTAGGCGCCTGGTCCAACTACGCCCGCGGACAAATGCAGAAGATTCTCGACGGCGAGAAGTTGCGGATCGTGTGGCGTAAGCCTGGGCTCCTTTCTACAGCGAAATAACGTAGTCTTGCTGCTTGCGTGGTTCCGGCTGCCCTCGCCGGGGCTTTGCAATTTAGTGACTCCATGATTGCTAGAACCCTTCTCTGAACGCGAGTCCGCTCACCGGTATCTCTCACCTAAACCGGTTTCGCGTAATGCTAAAATCACTTGTTTGCCCAGCTTTCGGAGTAATCAGAATGTCTGAAGCAGTGATCGAAGCCACAGCCCCGCCTGCGCCTCTTACTAACCTCACCGAGGACGAAGTCCTATTTCGGGACAACGTACGCCAGTTCGCGGAAGAGAAGCTGCGTCCGCTGGTGCGGGAGATGGATGAGAAGCAGGTCTTCGATCATGGACTGATCGAGCAGTTCTTTCAGCTTGGACTAATGGGCATCGAGATTCCTGAGCAGTATGGCGGAGGCGCCGGCAGTTTTTTCGAAGCCATTCTTGCGGTGGAGGAGATCTCGCGCGTTGATCCCTCAGCAGGGGTGCTCGTTGATGTGCAGAACACACTCGTGAACAATGCACTTCTTCGCTGGGGGAATGAGGACCAGAAGCGTCGCTACCTCCCGCGCATGGCAGCCAATACCGTGGGTGCGTATGCGCTGAGCGAAGCCGGTTCAGGTTCGGACGCGTTTGCCATGCAGACTCGCGCCGAATTGCGCGGTAATGAATACGTCATTAATGGCCGCAAGCTGTGGATTACGAACGCCAAGGAAGCGGGCGTTTTTGTTTTGTTCGCGAATGTTGATCCATCTGCCGGCTATCGCGGCATCACCGCATTCCTGGTTGAGAAAGAGTTTTCGGGATTTTCCGTTGGCAAGAAGGAAGACAAGCTGGGTATTCGCGCTTCCAGTACCTGCGAGCTGATCATGGAAGATGTCCGCGTCCCGAAAGCGAACGTCCTTGGAGAGTCCGGCAAAGGCTACAAGATCGCCATCGAGACGCTGAACGAAGGGCGAATTGGCATCGGCGCTCAGATGCTCGGTTTAGCACAAGGCGCGTGGGAAGCGGCAGCCAAGTACTCGCAAGAACGCAAGCAATTCGGAAAGCCCATTTCGGACTTTCAGGGAATCCAGTTCCAGTTGGCGCAGATGGCGACTGACATTCAAGCTGCACGGCTGATGGTGTACAACGCGGCACGCATGAAAGATGCAGGACAGAACTTCGTGAAGGAAGCGGCGATGACCAAGCTATTCACCTCGCAAGTAGCCGAACGCGTGAGTTCGCTGGCCGTCGAAATCTACGGCGGCAATGGATTTGTGAAAGAGTATCCGGTAGAAAAATACTTTCGCGACTCTAAAATCGGCAAGATCTACGAAGGTACATCGAACATGCAGCTCCAGACCATCGCTAAGCTGGTGCTATCGAAGTGAAGTCGAGCAGCAATCGTCGTCGGTTTCCGCGCTTGGTTGTAGGGGAAGAGGCACGCGTGTATGACGAGACTGGGCGCGAACTTGGATTGCTGTCGCAAGTCAGTGGCAATGGAATGAACGTCGAGGTCTCATCGCTTCCATTCGCGCAGTCCCTTGAACCGGGACGCAAAATGCGGATCAGCATCGTGGAGTCAGTCTCGCGCGAGACGAATGTGGTGGATGTTGTCGTACGTCGTCTTGAGGGCAACATTCTGGGAATGCAATTTGTCGACAAGGTAGCCGACTGACACTCCACGACTCTTTCTACGCAAAATTGCTGCAGGTATAATTCGAAACATGTCGATCGTGAAGCACATCGCAGCTATTGCCAAAGGCATGTCCATCACTTTCAGGGAGATGTTCCAGCCGACGACAGTAGAGAATTATCCGGACGGCCCTGGCCCGCTGCGTGGTGCCGTATTTCAGGAGCGCTTTCGCGGTCTTCACGTGCTGCAACGCGACGAAAATGGCCTGGAGAAGTGTGTCGCATGCTTCCTGTGCGCCGCTGCCTGCCCTTCTAACTGCATTTACATCGAGGCGGCCGAGAACACGGCCGAGAACCGCATTAGCGGTGCCGAGCGTTACGCTGCCGTGTACAACATTGACTACAACCGCTGCATTTTCTGCGGTTACTGCGTTGAGGCATGTCCTACTGACGCGATCACGCATGGCCACGGTTTCGAACTGGCCACCTTCAATGCGACCAACCTTATCTATCGCAAAGAACAACTGCTGGCTCCTATTCCCGGCGGAAAGCTCCGGGCAGTAAAGCCGGAGCCGGAGTTAGAAAGCGCGCACTAAGACGCGACGGTCCGTAAGTAACCCGGCCATTGTGACCTCCGCCTTCCTAGAGCAAGTGCGACTTTTCGCGCAACTGCGCACCTTGAGCCGCTCCTAATGCTTGCAAAGTAGGGGGGTTGGGAGTACGCTTTCGGCCTGCACTCCGTGAGGGCTCTATGGCGTTAAAAATCAGTTCTCGCACCATTGAAGGTGTGAAGGTAATCGACTGTGTTGGCCGCATTGTCTTCGGCGACGAGGCCAGTCAATTGCGAGAGACGGTTAAGAGGGAGCTGGCCGAGAACAATCGTGTTGTCTTGAACTTGGGAGAAGTCAGCTACATCGATAGCGGCGGCATTGGAACTATGGTCAGCCTGTTCACTACAGCGCGCAATGCTGGTGGTGACATTAAGCTGGCGAACCTCACCAAACGCGTCGGGGATTTGCTGCAGATTACAAAGCTAATCACCGTATTCGAGAGCTACGACGACGAGTACAAGGCCGCCAGTGCGTTCAGTTCGTCTCCCCGCGGGACGGTTGCGACTATGTCGCGCAGAGAAACTGCCTAAAGGACGTTGATTGCGCATATCTCCGGACTTCCTGGCGCGTTGAATCATTCTGCGCGAAAAATGAAAGCGGCATTCTGGGTCTTTCTCTTGGGGTGCTCCTGTGCCTGGGCGCAGACTCTTGCGCCGAATTGCTGCCCGCAGACTCCTACCAAGGAAAAGCAGCAGGCTCTCTGGAGCAAATTACAAGACAAGATCACCGACATAGACCGCCATCTTGACGGCGTTATGGGCGTCGCTATTCGCGATCTGAGCAGCGGTGAAACTTTTCTGCTGCACGGTGACGACGTTTTTCCGCAAGCCAGCTCCATCAAGATCGCGGTTCTAGCCGAACTCTACGATCAGGAGCAGCGTGGACGTCGCGGCGAGAGCGGCGTAGCCCGGCTCGCCGACCTCTATACGATGCGCAGCGAGGACCTTGTCCCTGACAGTTCCATTATGGGAGGACTTACTCCGGGCGTTAGCCGCGTCACGAATCGCGATTTAGCGACGATGATGGTCGCCGTGAGCGACAATTCCGCGACCAATGTGCTCATTGATCGCGTCGGAATGCCCAACGTTGAGCGAATGTTGACGTCTCTCGGACTCAAGAACACGCATTTACAGCGCAAGATGATGGACATCGCCGCAGCTCGACAAGGCCGAGAGAACATCTCGACTCCACGCGAAATGATGACTCTGCTCGATGCTATCTACCGCAATAAGCTGTTCGACAAGGAACTTACCGCCGACTTCTTCAAAGTTCTCTCCACACCCAAGGACAGCAGTATTCCCAAGCTTCTGCCGAACGATGTAACCATCGCCAACAAACCGGGAGAACTCGAGGCAGTTAGGAACGATTCCGGCATCATTTTCGTGCCCAATCGGCCCTTTATTCTCTGCGTTATGACGACGTACCTGCATGATGAGCGCGCCGGACAACGCGCAATCAGCGAAATCGCGCTTGCTGCGTATCAATATTTCGACCGCATGGGCCGATCGTCGGAGTACGGGCGCGCCGTTCCGGCGAAGTAAGCGGTAACTTTCGTGCATCAGTCGGGGGGCACAAATCCGCGAATCCACGGCGTGATAAATTCAATTTTTCGATCAACAATCGAGGGAATCGACGAATGCGAAAGCTGCTATTGCTGTGTGTAGTGTTGTTTTGCGCCAATCTTTGGGGACAGGAGGTCACCAGCGGCAGCCGTGAAATCGAGTTCTTCGCGCAAGGCGGACACAGCGTCGCCGGCGGACGCGGCGACACAACCATCTTTAACGCCGGCGTACGCTACGGATTCGGGCTCTTTGACCTCGGTCGCGGATCGTTTCAGTACGAACTAGAAGCGATCCCGATCTACTTTGTGCGCCAACCGATCCAGAACGCGTACGGGATAAGCTTCACTCCGTTCGACGTTAAGTACAATTTCCGGCGCAATGCGAGCCACGCTATTCCCTTTGTGGAGCTCGGTGGCGGCGTTCTTATCACCACTCACGACGTTCCCTCCGGCACCAATGCAGTCAATTTCACGCCCCAGGCGGGCGTCGGAGTGCACATTCCGTTCGGCAATAACGACTATCACGCCACCTTAGCGCTCAAGTATGTGCACATTTCCAACGCCGGATTGTCCGTTCCCAACCCAGGTTTGAACACCATCCAGGTCCGATTCGGGATCGGTAAGTTCCATAAATAGGTCTGGAAAACGCGATTTTCAGGCTTTGCGCAATGCAATACTGCCGACAAAACATCGCTTGCAGCCTCAACAGAGGGCATTAAATCCTTTGTTATGAGTGAACTTTCAACCCTTATTGACGTCTATAGGGCATGACTGAGCGTCGTTCTGAGGTGCAAAAACGTCGGTTTTGGGGCACTCAAGAGCATATTTTGAGGCTCCGGAAGACGGGTTTTGGGGCAGTGGAGAACGACTTTCAGACGCACTAGGCGCGTTCCTCCATGCGAAAACTACTCCTCAACCTCCACCTCTGGGCCGGACTCACAGCCGCACTCTTCCTCTTTCTATTAGGAGTCAGCGGCGCCCTGGTCGCCTTCGAAGGCGAGATCGATCGCGCGCTGAACGCCAAACTTTCCTACGTTCACCCGGAAGGGCAACCGCTCTCACTCGACGCGATCACAGCGAGACTCCTCGCCGCGAATCCCGGAGCGAAAATCGAAGAGTTCGGATTGCCGCAGCGCGCCGACTTCTCGCTTTTTGTCGGGCTCAAGGATGCGTCCGGCAAGAACCTTGCGCTGTTCATGAATCCCTACACCGGCGAAGTACTCGGATCGGACGACCAGGCCAATCACTTCGCCAACAAAGTTCATCAGTTCCATACGCATCTACTCGTAGGCGAGATCGCAGACGAAATAACCGGATGGAGTTCCGTATTCCTGTTAGTTCTTTCCATAACAGGAATCGTCCTTTGGTGGCCGCGAAAGCTGTTTCGCCTATCTTGGGATTTCCTGAGGGGCGAAGGATCGCTCAAGCGCTTCAACTACGACTTGCACAACCTGGTCGGAGTAGCTTCGTCGATCTTCTTGTTTATCTTCGCCTGGACCGGCATATGTATCCATTGGGAAAGGGAAGTAGGCAAGCTGGCCCAGCAATTATCATCCACTCCGGCAGTCCGTCCGGTCTCCCCAGAGATTCCCGCTTCAGGAAGCGTTCCACTATCGCCAGACCGCATAGTACAGATCGCGCACAACACTCTCCCGGAAGCGAGGATCACGGGAATCCAACTCCCCGAAAGTCCAAAGCAAGCCATAACCATCGGACTAAAGTTCCCCGAAGACCACACCCCAGCCGGCCGCAGCCGGATTCGCATCGACGCGTACAGCGGCAAAGTGCTGCAAGTACAAAGTTCGCGCGACATGTCAGCCGCAGTAAAGTACGCCCGCATCTGGAACCGCGAACTCCACACCGGCGACATCTTTAATTTACCTATGCGGATTCTGGCAGCCTTCTTCAGCCTGATGCTGCCGATCCTGGCAATCACTGGCCCGCTCATTTGGTGGAACCGGCGCAAGGCAAGCCAAATGGCAGGGCCGGCCTCAGCTGCTGCCCCGCTCAAAGTCGACGTGGGTGCTGGCGCCAGTTAATCCTTATTGGGAATAATCAGGGTTCCTATGTGGTACAAATAGGACCGCACACAGGGAAAAGCCTCATTCTGGGAATTAAGATCTAGTTTTCCACAGATTGTTGCAATAGCCTAACTACAAGTGTTGCATCAGGCTGTTCCGTATTCCGGAATTTCCACAACGGGAAGGTTGACAAGTTGATTTTCTCCGGTATGCTTCCGCAACTCTAGTTTCCGTAAATAAGAGTTACTGGAGGCCTCCCCCTTGCAGAGACAACTGAGTCGAGCCTTTCCGAGCGTTCTTTCCGCTGCCGTTCTGGTTTTCGCAACCTACTGTCTTGCACAGAGCCCAGTGGCCGCCGATACCACTTCAAAGCCGGTAACAAGCTCAAATTCAGCGGATGCTTCAGCGGTAATTCGTGCCGCGATTGCAGCGTTGGGTGGAGAGCGTGCAATTGCCTCTTTGAGGAATGTGCACGCCACTGGAACTATCGCGCTTCCCGAAGAAGACTCCAAGCGCAGTCTCGCGTTTACATGGGACGACGACATCTCGGGGCCAAAGCTCGAATTTCGAGATGAGGTCAGGGATGGACCCAACGTGCGCGTGTTTGTCAGTGGGCACGGTTCGCCGGCTCAGTTAGTGAACGGTAAAAGGCAGAGTTTGTTCGCGTACGTGGCAGATGCAGCACCTCCATTGCATCTACCAGCCGTTGTCTTATTCAGGAGGCGCAATGGAGGAGCTCTCAAAAACACGATTGTTGCGCAGGAAGTGTCGGATGGAAAAGCCGTAGTACATGTACGGCTTGCGATCGAGACAGGTTCTCCCGCAGATGTGTTACAGGTGCAGGATTGGTACATCGAACAGGGCACTGGATTGCCCTTGCGAGTGGACTACCGCGTGCCTAGCACCGTGGATGCCCTTACCTTTGAGGATGCTCAGGCCGCCTTTTCGGACTTTCGCAATGTGGACGGGGTTTATTTCCCGTTCCACATTGAGGTATCTCAGAACGGAAAGCATACCAGCTCCGTAATCATCGATTCCATCTCCACGAACGAAACTATCTCTCCCGCTCTTTTTGAGACTTCGGGAGGTGCTCAGTGAAGCTACTGATTCACCTGACCTCACTGCTTAGTCTCTGGCTCGGCTTGAGCGCCTTCGCTCAGCAGAACCCGAATCTAGAAACGGGATTCAAGCCCTACGGAAGCTATGAAGATGGCGCAATCGATACTGTCAGCCTTACCAACGGGAACCTGATCGTCCACATTCCTTTGTGGAGCTATCCGCAGCGTGGCAGCGTAAAGCGAAACATCACTGCATTTTGGACCAATAACAAACACTTCTGGGTGTTTCAGAGCTGCAATCGCTTTGGCATTTGTACAGACAGTTGGAAGTGGCAATTTCAGCCTGCTTGGGTACCCAGTGACCCTGATCAGATCGGTGTCCATTGGACATACAACGGGAGTGTGTACCTGTTTTCGGCTTACACGTTTGATGGTGCACAGCACCAGATGGCTCCGGCAAATGGTGGATACGAAACGATTGATAACGCCGGAATTTTTTATGGTGGCTACCCAGCCACTGGAAATTCAACGACTCTGAACAGGAACGGCCATCGTGCTGACGTCGTTGAAGATCCAAACGGGAACTATGTAACGCTGAACAACGATGGCTCTATAACCGATACCATTGGCAGAACTCTGGGTAGCGGCTCAGTCACTACGGATTATTCCGGATGTAACGGTCCACGTTCCATCGTAAGCGCTGGCATCAGTACATTTCCTGGACCGTCGGGCGTACAGCGACAAGTCAAGTACTGCTACGTTAGTGTTCCCATTCAGACAAACTTTCAGGCCACGGACGTCAACAGCAATCCCATTAGAGAACTGAGTACCACGCAAACAATGTTGCAGAACATTGTTGTCTTTAACGGGACCGGATGGACGACAAGTCCGGTTTGGACGCTGGAGTATGCGGGCGACGGCACGGGCTTCAATTATGGAGACATCACCAGGATCACGCTTCCTACAGGTGGAACTATCTCCTATGGTTGGAATAACGGTGCGATGTGTGGTTCTGGGCTGATACCAGTAAGCCGAATCGTGGTAAGCCGGAGCGTGGATGCAAATGACGGCTCTGGGCCGAAAACGACCAATTACGGACTGATGAACGGCGGAGTGGTAGTCACTGATCCTGCCGGAAACGATACAACCCACACCATCACAGGTCTTGGCGGATCGTGCTCGTTCTACGAAACCTCAACGCAATACTTCCAGGGCTCGCGAACTTCCGGCACTCTACTCAAGACTGTTAATACCGATTATTCGTGGCAATCCAATCCGTTTGACAACGGCGGTGATGGCACTACGACGGCCATGGACGTACACCCGATCCGCGTCACCACGATTTGGCCAATCGGTTTGACGTCGAAAACCGAGACTGACTACGACCATAATCTCGGCTTCTATTACTACGGACAGCAATACATCTCGTACGCAGGAAATCCTTCAGAAACTCGCGAGTACGCTTACGGGCAGGGTGCTCCCGGTCCGCTTCTGCGCCGCACGGATCACGGCTATCAGGCGTTTGCGAATTCGTCGTATCTATCTGCCAACTTTCTGGATCTCCCTTCCTCAAAGACGGTCTACGATGGCGCAGGCAATCAAGTCGCATCCACCAGCTATGGATACGACGAGTATGGCCTTGCGGGCTCAGGAATCACAACACAGCACGATACAAGCATTCCCAATCCAGGAATACGCGGTAATCAGACTTCCGTTCGCGAATGGCTCAACACAACCGGCGGAACGCTGCAAGCTACCACAACCTATTACGACACGGGAATGCCTTATCAGGTGACCGATCCGGGCGGGCACACCACTACGTACAGTTACTCGTCAAGCTTTGCTGGAGCCTACGTCACGCAGACGCAGATGCCGGATACGGGCAGCATTCATCACATCATCTCCGGCAACTACGATTTCAATACTGGGCTGCTCACGACTTTCACGGACCAAAACAACCAATCGACTGGCTATTCATACGACACTCTTGGACGGATCTTGTCGGCAAATTATCCCGACGGGGGCCAAGCCACAATTAACTTCAACGGCGACCCTGTCCCGCCGCACATCACCAAGACCGTTCTCGCAACCCCGAATCCGAGTGTCGTGAGCGACAGCTTTTACGATGGCTTGGGACGAATCAAGCGGACGCAGCTCACCTCGGACCCAGAAGGCGCGGACATCACCGATACCACTTACGACGCCCTAGGGCGCGTGTACTCGGTAACCAATCCATATCGAAGTGCTGCGCCGTCTCCGACGGATGGCACGACCTATCACACATATGACGCCGTAGGCCGAGAGACCATCCTTACACGGCAAGATGGCAACACGGTCCAGACCGACTACTCAGCCTTTCCGACAGTGGTCGTCACCGATGAAACCGGACGCAAGCGACAGAGCACAACCGACGCGCTGGGCCGCCTTACCCAGGTAGTCGAACCAAATCCGTCCACCGGTTCGCTGACCTCGGGCTCGTATCCGACCTATTACACCTATGACGCTCTCGGCAACCTCACCTACGTCAATCAGCTGGGAGACGGCTCCGCGCCGCGCACGCGCAGCTTTACTTATGATTCACTCTCGCGGTTGTTAACCGCATACAATCCCGAATCGGGATCTACGAGCTACAGTTACGATGCAGATAGCAATCTGATCAGCAAGACTGACGCGCGAGGGATCGCGGCCAGTTACTCTTATGATCCGCTTCATCGGTTGACATTAAAGACTCATTCTGACGGAACCCCACCGACCGATTACACCTACGATCTGGCAGTGTACACATGCTGCGGGAACTCCATCCCTGTCAGCAATTCCGTCGGCCGCCTGATTCATATTTCGAATGAAGTAAACGCTGCGACAACGTATTCGTTCGATGCGATGGGTCGCGTTGTGCGCCAGAGTAGTTGTATTCCGAGCTACTGTAACGACACCGGCAGCCCGGTGAATGCAACCTATGACTTGGCCGGCCACCTGACCTCGCTTATTTATCCGAGTGGGCGCAAGATTACTGAGGGTTACAACGCCGTAGGTCGGCTTTTGAATGTAAACTTCGATAATTTCAACGGCGGATATGCTAGTTACTCATACTTTACGGCTTACCAAAATGCCAGTGGGAATCCTGGCTACCACCCGACCGGCGCATTACGATTGTCCTATTTTGGAAATAGCGTCTGGAACTATGAAAACCTCAACTCTCGGCTGCAACCGATTCAGCAAGTATCCCAAGCGAGCCTTTCAGGTAATCCCTACTTGGTGAATCGCGCTTTCTATTACGGTGAATCGAGTTTCAATAACGGGAACGCTGGTAATGTGGTGAGCGTTGTCGATGGACTGAGCGCTACGAGAAATCAGAGCTACGCGTACGATTGGCTCAGCCGGATCACTAGCGCGAGCCAGACTGATGGCAACTTCAACCAAACATTCTTGCCTGATCCCTGGGGAAACCTCAAACAGTTTGGTACTGCGGCGTTTACGCCGAACTTTGATGGGAACAACCGCATTTCACAGACTGGCTACAACTACGATCCCGCTGGCAACCTGCTGAGTGATACCTTCCACAACTACATCTATGACGCCGAGAGTCGCATCAAGAGCGTAGACACAAATGGCGCAACGTACACCTACGACGCCGATGGCAACCGCGTGCGGAAGGACGTAGGCTCTGACGCAACTGAGTATATCTACTTTAACGGCCAGCCAATCGCGGAGTACAAGCCTGCGAGCGGCGATTGGTCAGATTACATCTACGCAAACGGGCAACGTATCGCGAAGGCCGATTCCTTCGAATACCGCATCCACATTCAGGGAAACAACTGTTCGAATTGCGGCTGGCAGTACACGGTTTACACGCCTAATGTTGCTTGGCTTCCTTATGTCGTCCAATCCGGCGACAAGCTCTACTTCCGCCAGTGGCAGTCTGCCGGCGCACGCGGCGGTATGATGTTGTCGTTCGCCGATGGCACGAATTCCAACTGGAATACATACGATCAAGACGGCCAACAGCTTAATAACGACAATACAACAGGCGTATGGCACTCGCGCATCGTCGATATCTCGCAGTTTGCTGGTAAGACACTTGGGACGGTAAGCGTTCACGCGGACGGCTACACGCAACCTGGAGTGTGGGATATTTATTACGACAAAATCGTGATTGTCAGCCCCGACGGAACGGTTCGGCCAATTTACACGAGCGAAACTTCAGCTAGTGCGAGCCTAAGTGGAACGAGCGGAGTCACGGGACGGTTGTTTGAAGTCAACCATAGTGCTGGATCTGGTCCGTACCCCTTCCTCACCACGACGTACTATCACGATGACCATCTAGGCACATCGCGAGTGCTGACTTCCGAAGGAGGCTGGCCGATCTGGCAAGGCACGTTCCTGCCCTTCGGGCAGGAGTGGAACCCGCAGATCACCACCAACCACTATAAGTTCACCGGCAAGGAGCGCGACTCGGAGTCGATGCTCGACTATTTCGGCGCGCGCTACTACTCCTCGGCCATGGGACGCTGGATGAGCCCGGACTGGGCCGACAAGCCCGAGCCCGTCCCCTACGCCGACCTCTCCGACCCCCAATCCCTAAACCTATACGGCTACGTCCGCAACAACCCCATGAGCCACGCGGATTCTGACGGTCATCAAAATCCAGTCGTCGAAGAAATCCTTGAGAGTCCACCAGTTCAAGCTGTTTGGGAACGGCTATCGCCATATGTGGAACAGGCTGTCGGTGCGGTTACCGCCGCTGTCGCAGTTGGATATGCCGAATCCAAAGGCTGGATTCAAAAAGGATTTGATGCAATCCAAGCCAATGGTGGCTTAATTCCGATCTCTGGTTCCGATCCGATGGGATCGCCACTGCTCTTCCACAAGGATGCATCACCCCCTAATCCTTATGGCTCGCCAGGGAAACCAGATCACCAAGCGAAAGTAGGTGAGCTTGTCGAGAAAGCCAAAGACGAGGCGAAACCGGGCGAAACTGTAGAATCCAACACGAAGGTAAAGGGATTAGATTCAAACAGAAAGCCGGACGCCCATATCGTCAATGCACAGGGCAAGACTCGGAAAGCGTTCGAAGCCGAACGGCACCCCAATCGGCAGAGGAACCTGAACCGTGAGAAAGAATACAAGAAATTGAAGCTTCCTAACGAAACACACCCTCTCGACAAATAGGTTGCCAAATTGTCAGAACATTTGGACATAAAGGGGTACGCGCTGGAACTTCTTGAGCTCTCGAAGAAGTTCCTCGCGGAAGATCGCACACTAGATCCAACAGCCTTCATCGTTACAAAATCGGGAGAGCCCGTCCTGAGACCGATGAACCTAGAGGATGAGGAACATAAAGCTGACTCTACTGAGAAAATCATACGCGAGGCGAAAGAACATGAAGCTCTAGCCATAATTACGATCTTTATTGCTCGTTCTAAGGAATTCGCCGATGAGGACTTTGACGAACAGAGCTATTTCTGGGGAAAGCTCGAGCAAGAGGGCGCCCCGAGAAATATTCTGCTGACTCTTTCAGGGCCTGCGATCACCAACTGGGCAGTTACGGTTCCATTTCAGGAGAAAAATAACAAGATTGTGTTTTCTCAACAGCATGAGATTGCGGAGGGAGTAGTGCTGAGTCTACTTCCAGGTTGGGCGAGTGAAAACATCAGGCCTTCTTAAGAATTCTGGGATCTTGATAACTGAATAGGTCGGTCTGTCTGGCAAAACACGTTTCTGCCTTTCGGGCAGGAATGGAACCCGCAGATCACTACCACCCACTACAAGTTCACCGGCAAGGAGCGCGACTCGGAGTCGAGCCTCGACTATTTCGGCGCGCGCTACTACTCCTCCGCTATGGGACGCTGGATGAGCCCGGACTGGACCGACAAGCCCGAGCCCGTCCCCTACGCCGACCTCTCCGACCCCAATCCCTAAACCTCTACAGCTACGTCCGCAACAACCCCATGAGCCACGCGGATCCGGATGGGCACGAAGGTCCAATGCCTTATGAACAAGCAATGGAGGAATCGAGGAGGGTAGCTCCGATCCTGGCGAACGCCCTAGTGAAAACCTTGAGCCATCCATTTGTTCAGGCCGTTCTAGACCTCGTTGGCCTGGCGGCTGGAGGGGCGGTAGAAGGCGTAGAAACGGGGCTCTTAAAGGGTGCGACGTCGAAAGCGGAACAAATGGTCGTAAATAAAGCCACGGGAAAGGCCTTTGAGCAAGTCGTCAAGACTGAACTTGAATCGAAGCAAGCAGGGGTTGTAGAACAGCTTACGGTGAAGACCGAGAGTGGAGTTAAAACAAGACTCGATTTTGCCGGCAAAGAGTCTGAAAAAGTTGCTCTGACAGAGGCAAAGGGATCAGAAACAGCTCCTTTAACCGACAAGCAAAAGCAAGCCTTCCCAGAAATTGAAAGGACAGGGTGTACGGTATGCGGTCACGGTAAGCCTGGTTTCCCGGGAGGCTCACAAATCCCCCCAACTAAAGTCAAGGTGATCAGACCAGAGGATCTCAAGAAGTAGTCCGAGTCTAATTAACATAGCGAAACGCATGTCTGTAGATCAGCCAAGGGTTATCGACTTTACGGGAGTTGACAAAGCCACGGGAGAAGTCATTCTCACGATTTCTGATCATCTGGATTGGAGTAACAGCAATGAGCACCAGTTAATGCTGCAAGAGAAGATCAATTGGTATCTCGCTTTCATTGAAAGCGGCGAGATTCTTACAAGCTATCCAGATTCAAGAGGCCGCCCAGTAGTAATCAACGTTGTGTTCAAGCACAAGCCCGATCAGCATGGACAGCGATTTTTGGCCAAAGCGAAGAATGTTGTCGAGTCAGCGGGATTTAGCTTGAGACATGAGATTTTTGCGGACTCTTACGACAACTGATTCTCTTTGAACGGGGGCGGGAAAAAGGGGACCGGAAAGAGAAAAAGCGGACATCCATGATAAGTGGGAAAGAAACCTGGAAGAAACCTGGGGACAGGAAGAAACCTGGGGGGAAACCTGGGGACAGGAAGCTGTGAAGAAATTGGTTTCCGTCGGACTTCAGTCGAAGTTTTGCTGTTGTACTGTGGGTGATGGAGTTGTCAGACCGGGCCCGAGTTGCCTCGTGATTCTTGTAGGCGAGTCGAG